>Ga0209521_10001625_pt1 | contig 18298 bp, 18 predicted proteins | sample Rifsed19ft4_FD_184016 | JGI IMG/M metagenome (GOLD analysis project Ga0209521, IMG submission 184016) | Soil microbial communities from Rifle, Colorado, USA - sediment 19ft 4 (version 2) | ecosystem: Environmental > Terrestrial > Deep subsurface > Rock core/Sediment | place: Rifle, Colorado...
CTGTCGACCTGTACAACCGTGACCTCCGCGGTAAGAACCTCTCTCAGATTCTCGACGCATCTGGAATTCGTCTGGAGACCGAGGAGCTTTGGCGCGAACACCACCAGCACCAGGAAACGTACGAGAAATTTCATTCCCAGACCGGAGACCAATTTGTCGTCAACGGGTGGGTGCAAACCAGCGACTCGGAGAACAGTTGGAAGCCCGAGGCCTACCGTCTCCCGGAGGACGTCGAGGCGATCCGTGCCTTCTTCGCCTCCCCTCCCGTGGACCCGTCACCCCTGCCTCGTCCCGGGACCGTCCGGCAGGCGGACGCCATCCGGTACCTGTGCGAGGAGCGCGGCTTCGCGGAGGCCCGCGTCCGGGCGGCCCTCGAACGGCTCGCGACCGCAGGGCCCGCGGGCACGACCCTCGAAGACTTCCTGTGAGCGCCGCGGGGTCCGGGGGCCACGAAACGGTTAATAGGCGGGTGCCGGATTCCCGGTCGCGCCCGTTTGTTGGGGACGAACCTGTCGGAGGTAGTTCATGGACAAGAAGATGTTGTATGCAATCGTCGCGGTCGTCGTGGTGGTCATCATCGTGGGAGCCGTCGCCGCGGTCTACCTGCTGGCCCCGCCACCCGGGCCCGCGAAGTATCAGCTCGAACTCTGGTATAACAACGACGGCCACTACGGGGACACGGAGGACGAACTCGCGACGGTGCTGAAGAACAGCATCGAGGCGTGCGGGAAGGTCCAGGTCACCCTTCGGTCGGACACGTGGGCCGTGTACCGCCAGAACTGGGTCGCGGGCACGATGCCCGTGTTCCTGCTCGGATGGTACCCCGACTACTTCGACTCCGACGACTACATCTCGCCGTTCCTGTCGACGTCGGGGGCAACGTCCCTCGGGTCCTTCTACTCGAACGCGACGATGGACACCTGGATCACGGAGGAGCAGTCGACGACGGATCCCGCGATCCGGGACGGACTGTTCTCGTCCATCCAGGCGAAGCTCGCGGAGGACGTCCCGTACCTGCCCCTGTTCTCGGGGACCGCGGAGGTCGCCTACGTGACCGGGATCCAGAACGTCGAGCTGCACCCCGTGACCTTCAAGTGGTTCATCATGGACAAGCCCGCGGCGAACGCGCTCACGGCGTCCACGACGGACGACGTCACCTCGTTCGACCCCGCGTCCGCGTACGACTACTTCTCGATCGAGGTCATCAACCAGGTGTTCGACACGCTCCTCGTCTACGAGCCCGTCGACGCGACCCTCATGCCGGGCCTCGCGACGGCGATCCCGACCGTGGGGAACGGAGGGGTCACGAACAACGGGCTGACGTACACGTACCACTTGCGGCCGAACATCAAGTTCCACGACGGGACGGCGTTCAACGCGAGCGTGATGAAGCGGTCCATCGACCGGGCGATCCGGCTCGACATCGGCGGGAGCGCGGCGTTCCTCCTGTACGACGTCGGCGCGCTCGGGCGGAACGCGACGTACGGGAACAACACATCGCCGGGCGTCATCGAGGTCGTCGACGACCTCACGATCCGCTTCAACCTGGCTCGGCCCGTGTCGTTCTTCAACGACCTCATGGCCTTCTCCGTCGCCGCCCCCGTGCCGTGGGCCTACAACCCGAACGGGGAGCAGCCCTCCGTGGCGGGCCAGGTCATCGGGACGGGTCCGTACAACCTCACGGCGTACACCCCGGACCAGCTCGTCGTCCTGACGAAGTTCGCGACGTACCACAACCCCGGGCTGTATTCGTCGTTCGGGATCCCCGCGATCCCCGTGGAGGACACGGTCACGATCAACCTCCGCGGGTCCGCGGCCGCCCTCAAGACGGACATCGAGACACAGGCCGTCGACGTCGTCTACCGGACCCTGACCCCCACCGACCTCGCGGACCTCCAGGCGCGCGCGGGGACCCTCGGGATCACCGTGGACGTCGGCCAGAGCCCGCAGATCCGGTACCTCGTCTTCAACACGGAGACGATTACGGACGCGCGGGTGAGGCAGGCGATCGCGTACAGCGTGGACCGGGCCCAGATCGACAGCGTCGTGTTCAACGGCCTCGTAACCCCGCTCTACAGCATGATCCCGTCGAACATGCCCTACCACGAGCCTATCTTCCAGACGGAGTACGGGGACGCGGACTGCACATCCGCGAACGCCTTGTTCGCCCAGCTCGGGTTCGTCGTCGGCCTGTTCGAGCCCCGGGAGTTCGTCGCCAGGGACCACTGAGTCCCTGGCCCTTTCCCCTTTTCCTCTCTCCTTTCCCTCCCTCAGGCGGCGCCCTCCGAACGTTCTTCTAGTCTGACCGCCTTCCGCGCATCCAGCGATGGCTCGCGGGCACTCCCTCCTCGCGTACGCGGTCACGCGCATCCTCCTCGCAATCCCAATGCTCCTCATCCTCCTGACCGCGGTCTTCCTGATCCTCCGCATCCTCCCCGGGGACCCCATCCTCGCCCTGTGGGGGGGCCACGCGCCGCCCCCGAACGTGATCGAGCAGGCGAGGCGGGAGCTCGGGCTCGACCAGCCCCCGTGGGTCCAATACGTGAGCTACCTGTCCGGCGTCTTCCGCGGGGACTTCGGGATCTCGATCGGGGAGGACTACCGCTACCGGCTCGTCTCGAGCGTGATCGCGGAGAAGCTCCCCGCGACGATCGAGCTCGCGATCGGGTCCATGCTCGTCGCGGCGACGGTCGGGATCCTCACGGGGGTCGTCGCGGGCGCCCGGCGGGACACGTGGGTCGACGTCGCGGTCCGCCTGTACGGCACGATCATCTGGGTCATCCCGATCTTCTGGCTCGGGGTCGTCCTCCAGCTCATCTTCGGGGTGTGGCTCGGATGGCTGCCGCCCCACGGGCGGTGGACGGGATCCGACCTCCCCGCGCGGGTCACGGGCCTCTACACGCTGGACTCCCTCATCGAGGGGGACCTCGGCCGCTTCGGGAAGGCCGTCGCCCATCTCGTCCTCCCCTCCGTCACCCTCGGCCTGGTCCTGAGCGGGTTCTTCACGAAGACGGTCCGCGCGAACCTGATCCGGACGATCACGGCGGACTACTCCGAGGCGGCCCGAGCCCGGGGCGTGCCCGAGCGGCTCGTCGTGCGCCGCCACGCGTTCCGGAACGCCCTCGTCCCCGTCGTGACGGTCCTCGGCCTCCAGTTTGCGATCCTGTTCGCGGGGGCCGTCCTCACGGAGAAGACCTTTTCCATCGAGGGGATCGGCTGGCTCCTCCTCGTCTCGATCACGTCGAAGGACATGACGATGATCCAGGGCGTCGTGGTCGTGTATGCGGTGATCATCGTGGGGATCAGCCTCGTCATCGACATCCTCGGCGCCCTCATCGATCCCCGGATCCGGTTGTAGGGCCATGCCGACGTCGGATGGGTCGGACCGGAGACCGTGGCTGCCGAGGCACTCGATCCTCGGGCGGATCTGGTACCCTCTCCTCGAGGAGCGGCGGACCCTCGCGGGCGCGATGAGCTGGATTGGGATCGCGATCCTCGTCGGCTTCCTCGTCATCGCGGCCTTCGCGGACGGAATCGCGCCGTTCGACCCGATCGTGATCCAGGACGAGAAGGACGTGCCCCCTTGGACGGAGAAGCTCGTCGTGACGAACGCGACGTCGATCAACTGGCGGGAGGGGAGCACGGACCGCTGGACTTCCGTGATCGAGGCCCAGGAGGTGGATGGCGTCGGGATGACCTCCGGGGCGGCCGGGGCCTGGGTCAACTTCACGTCCTTCTTCCTCCCCGTCTACCGCGACTCCATCGAGGCCCTTTCGTTCGTCGTGTGGTTCGTACCGAACGCGACGGACGTCGACCACTACCTACGGGTGAACCTGAGCGTGGACACGGGGCGGACCTGGGTCGCATACGAGGTGCGGCCGATCGCGCAGGCCGTCGAGGTGGACCTGTTCCCCCTCCGGACGTGGCGGCCCGCGGACCTCTCCCGGGACGTGTTCCGCCTCAACATAACCCACCTCTCCGACGGCGCCCCCGCGGGGAACGTGTCCGTGGACTACGTCGGCGTCGAGGTCGCGTGGCGGTCCCACTGGCACCTCATGGGCACGGACACGGTCGGCCGGGACGTCTTCACACGGGTCCTCTTCGGCACCCGGACGTCCCTCATCATCATGGCGATCGGCGTGTTCGTCGCCCTCGCGGTCGGGTTCCCCCTCGGCCTCTACTCGGGCTACGTCGGCGGGACCGTGGACAAGGTCCTCGTCCTCGTGATGGACTCCCTCTACTCGTTCCCCGGCCTCCTGTTCGCGGGGCTGATCGCCGTCCTCCTGGGCAAGGGGGTCGTGAATATCGGGCTCGCGGTCACCGTCATCTACATCCCCCTGTACTTCCGCGTCACGCGGTCCCAGGTCCTGTCCGCGCGGGAGGAGCTCTACGTCGAGGCCGCGCGGGCGATCGGCGCCCCCACGACGCGCGTGATGTTCCGCTACATCGCCGCGAACGTCCTCGTCGCGATCCCCGTCATCTTCTCGATCAGCGCGGCGGACGCGATCCTCACGGCCGCGGGCCTGTCGTACCTCGGGCTCGGGGTCGAGGCGCCCACCCCGGACTGGGGCCTGGACCTCTCCGCGGCCGCGGGGGTCATCGACAACGGGCTTTGGTGGGCCTCCTTCTTCCCCGGCCTCGTCATCGTGATCCTGACGATCGGGCTCAGCTTCCTGGGGGAGGGGCTGAACGACATCATCAACCCCCTGCTCAAGAAGGAACGGTCGTGACGGAGATCCTGCTGAGGGCCGAGGACCTCCGGGTCCACTACGGCACGCGTCGCGGGAGCGTGCGGGCCGTCGACGGCGTGTCGTTCGCACTGCCCCTCGGCCAGACCCTCGGGGTCGTCGGGGAGACGGGCTGCGGGAAGTCGACCCTCGGGAAGGCGATCCTGGGGCTCCTCCCGCCCCGGACGGAGGTCTCGGGCAGCCTGCGGTTCCGGGACAGGGAACTCGTCGGGATGAAGCCTGAGGAGATGGCCCGGATGCGCGGCGAGGAGCTCGCCCTCATCTTCCAGGACCCGATGACGCGCCTCGACCCCCTCATGCGGATCCGGGACCACTTCGTGGAGACCCTCCAGGCCCACGCCCGGTCCCTCTCGAAGGAGGAGGCCTCCGAGAAGGCGCTGAAGGTCCTCCGGTCCATGGGGATCCCCGACACCCGGATCGACCACTACCCCCACGAGTTCTCCGGCGGGATGAGACAGCGGATCATGATCGCGATGGCCCTCGTCCTGAACCCGAAGCTCCTCGTGGCCGACGAGCCCACGACCGCGCTCGACGTCATCGTGGAGGCCCAGATCCTCGACATCCTCCAGGACCTCCGCCGCGCGTACTCGATGTCCCTCCTCCTGATCACCCACAACCTGGGGATCGTCGCGGAGACGGCGGACCTCGCCGCCGTGATGTACGCAGGGCGGTTCGCGGAGCTCGGGCCCGTCGCGGAGATCTTCCGGCGGCCCATCCACCCGTACACCCAGGGGCTCCTCGCGAGCACGATCCACATGCGGACGACGAAGCTCCACTCGATCGACGGGCTCCCTCCGAGCCTCCTCGACCCGCCGGGAGGATGCCGCTTTCATCCCCGCTGCCCGTTCGCGAAGGACGTCTGCACGACGGAGGAGCCCCCCATGGTCGAGTACCGGCCGGGCCAGTTCGCCGCGTGCCACTTCGGGAGGGACTTCCTCTGACAGAGCCCGTCCTCGACGTCCGCGGGCTCGAGGTCCACTTTCCCGTGAAGATGAACCTCGTCCAGGCCGCCGCGGCCCGCCTCCTCGGCCGCGTCCGGCGGTCCGCGCCCGCGGACGGCGCGCCCGCGCGTCCGTTCGTCCACGCGGTCGACGGCGTCTCGTTCTCCCTCCGGCCCGGGGAGATCCTGGGCCTCGTCGGGGAGTCGGGATGCGGGAAGACGACGACCGCGCGGGCCGTCCTGCGGCTCGTGAGGCCCACGGGCGGGCGCGTCATCTTCGAAGGGCGGGACATCACGGACCTCCGGGAGCGGGAGCTCCGCCCGCTCCGCCCGCGGATGCAGATCGTGTTCCAGGACCCCCATGCGGCCCTGAACCCCGCGATGACGATCGGGCAATCGATCCAGGACCCCCTCCTCATCCACCGGGAGCTCGAGCCGAAGGAGGCGAAGGAGGCGACCCTCCGGGCCATGGAGGAGGTCGGGCTCGTGCCGGCGGAGGAGCTGTTCGACAAATACCCCGCCGACCTGAGCGGCGGGCAGAAGCAGCGGGCCGTCATCGCCCGGGCCATCATCCTGCGGCCCTCCCTCATCGCGGCGGACGAGCCCGTCGCGATGCTCGACATGTCCGTGCGCGCGCGGATCCTCGAGCTGCTCCTCGACCTCAAGCGGAAGTACGGGCTCACGTACCTCTTCATCACCCACGACCTCGCGACGGCGAAGTTCGTGTGCGACCGGATCGCGATCATGTACCTCGGCCGGATCGTCGAGACCGGGCCCGCGCGGGCGATCTTCGAGGACCCGCGGCACCCGTACACGAAGGCCCTCCTCGCGGCGATCCCGGAGCCGGAGCCTGGGCGGGTCCGCGTGCAGACCCTCCCCCACGGGGAGGTCCCTGACGCGATCCATCCCCCGGGGGGCTGCCGGTTCCATCCCCGGTGCCCCGTCGCCCTCCCGACGTGCGGCTGGGAGGGGCGGGACTTCGTCGACCACCTCGAGGCGCGGCGCCTGAATCCCGCCGTCCTGGCCTCGGAGGAGGTCGCGTTCGGCGCGATCGAGGCATGGACGGCGGAGGGCTTGACCGCCCGGCGGGCCGTCGAGCCGGGGCGGGCACCGGACCTCGATGCCCGCCTTCAGGTCGTCCTTCGGGAGGCCCCGGCCCCCCTCCGCGACGCGGTCGCGTCCGTCGGCGTCGACGAGGGCTCCATCCGGGTCACGTTCCGTCCTCCCGGGGCCCTCGCGCCGAAGGAGGTCGAGGGACGGACCGTCGAGTGCCTCCTCTACTAGGGAGGCCGAGGCAGTCGACTCGCGAGGGGGTGAGGAGAAGGACCACCGCGAAGACTTAAGACGAAGGCCGGCTACGGGAAGCCCATGGAGGACCTCGCGGCCTTCCCCGCGTCCCACCCGGAGCTCTGCGACCCCGCGCACGTGCGCGTCCCCGGCCTGGGCACCCTCCCGTCCCTCGAAGGGGCGAGGCCCTTCCCGCTCACGGCGGACCACCTCGCCGCGTACCGGGTGGAGGTCCCCAAGGACCCCGCCACCCTGCCGGGCATGCTCAAGCAGGGCCCCGAGGCCGTCGCCTTCTACGCGTCCTTCCGGCTCGTCCCGGACCGATGGGGGATCTACATCCGGGAGGGGCGGCTCCGCGCCCTCCAGGAGGAGTACCACCGGATCATCTGGCGGGACCTCGGGAAGTACTCGGACCGGGACATAGCCGACGTCGCGGAGCGGGTGGAGTACACCCTCGTCCTCGACTACCTAATCGGCCACAACCGCGTGCACTACCTCGTGGACCGGGCCGCGGCCCTCCTCGAGACGCAGGCAGGGGCCGCGAAGTACGCGCCCTACCAGGCGGCGTGGTACGCGGCGCCGCCGAAGCCCGTGATGGGGCCCGAGGACATCGGGAACCTCGAGGAGGCCCTCGGGAACCTCGAGCCGTTCCGGCAGTACATCAACCCGACGTACGGGGAGAGCGTGTCGCGGGTCGTCGAGGGGCGCCTCGACGAGCGGAACGTGCAGGAGTGGAAGGCCTTCTTCATCGGCGGGCGCTTCGCGGTCGAGATGGCGAACACGTTCTCCCGACAGCCCCCGGGCTGGAAGGATTTCGTGAAGTTCCTGAACCGGAAGACGTCCGTGGGCTCGACGAACTACGTGCGGATCCAGTACTCGTACAATCCCGAGGCGCTCGAGAAGGGGCAGCGGGAGCTGAGCCGGCGGCTCGCGGGGGAGCCCGTGGTCTCGGAGGCCACGCGGAACCTGTTCAAGGAGGCCCCCTCGGACCTGCCTCCGGTGTACGTTCTCTAAGGCCCTCCCGGGGTTTCACCTTCGCGGACCCCTCCTCGGGGAAGCCTCACCCGTCCCCGCGTGTTCCAACATTTGCTGGAGACGGCGGCGTAAGGTCCTCCGCCGGACGTGGCCTGGCTCATCTTCTTATCCCGCGGCCCCCTGGCCGCGTGCGTGCCCGAGCCCGCCCGAAAGGAGCCCCCGTGGCTCCTCCCGGCCTCCATGGTCGCGCTCGTGCTCTTCTGGGGCCTCGCCTTCGTCGGGATCAAGCAGGCCCTCGTCCACATGTCGTGGGTCACCCTGACGTTCCTTCGCTTCGCCGTGGCCGACGTCTGCTACGTCGCGTACCTCCTCGCCGTCCGGCCGCGTCCCGCCCGGCCCCGGGCCGCCGAACTCCCGGCGCTCGCGGTCCTCGCGTTCCTCGGCTTCACCGGGTACCACCTCCTCCTGAACCTGGGCGAGGCCGACCCCGCGGTCACGGCCGGCACGGCCGCGCTGATCATCGCCTCGGCCCCCGCGTTCATCGCCCTCCTCGCGGTCCCGATCCTGCAGGAGCCCCTCTCCCCCGCGCGGGGCGGGGCCCTCGCCCTCGCCTTCGCAGGCCTCGCGGTCCTCGTCGGCTTCGCGGGGCCCGGGAGCGCCCTGGAAGTCCGCCTCTCCCCAGGCGCCCTCGTCGTCCTCGGGCCCGCCGTCTTCACGGCCCTGTACTTCGTCCTCGGGAAGCGCCGCCTCGCCCGGTTCCCGCCCTTCGTCTTCGTCGCGTACACGATCCTCCTGGGGACGCTCCTCACCCTCCCCCTCGTCCTCGCGACCTGGCCCGAGTTCGTGCGGGACCTGGGGACGATGGGCTTCGAGGGCTTCCTCCCCGCCCTCCTCCTCGGGATCTTCCCGACCTTCGCAGGGTACGGGATCTACTTCCGGGCCCTCGAGCGGATGCCCGCGGCCGCCGCGGGCTCGTGGCTCTACCTCAGCACCCTCATCGCGATCGTCGGCGGCATCCTCGTCCTAGGGGAGACCCTCCCGCCGGCGATCCTCCTGGGGGGTACGATGGTCATCGCGGGCGTCGTCCTCGCCCAGCGCCTCCGGAAACGTTGACATCCCTCCTCGGGATTCCGTTACGGATGTCGTCCGCGAGGGGTCGAGGGCCATGGAAGATCCGCCGCGGCACCCTCGAGGACGAAGCCCGCCTCCGGGACCTTTGCGTCGCCGCCGTCGGGCCCGACGACTACGTCCTGTCGATCCTGCACCACGTCCTCGCGAAGGAGACGACCCTCCTCGCCTTCGAGGGTCCTCGGCTCGTCGGCTCGATGACGTACCGCGAGCTCCCGGACGCGTCGGGCTGGCTCGCGGCCGCGAGGACCCATCCCGATGCCCGGAAGCGGGGCGTCTCCACGGCCCTCGTCGCGACGTGCGAACGCCTCGCGCGCCGCCGCGGCGTCGGACCCCTCCGACTGTGGACGAACGCGACGAACGCGTCAGGTGTCGCTGCCTTCCGGAAGGCGGGGTTCCGCGAGATCGCCCGCTTCGCGAGGCTCGGACGGCCCTCGGAGCCTCGAGGCCCCGCCCCCGGCGTCGAGACCGCCTCGTATACCCATGACCTCGCGCGCCGCGTGGCCGCCTCGCCCCTCGTCCGCGCGGGAGCCGGCTTCGTGAACCACGACTACGCCTTCCTCCGGTTGCGTCCCGCGGCCCTGCGCTCCCTGTGCCGTCGGCGCGCCCTGCGGACATGGGGACGGAGGGCGGCCCTCGTGACGGACGTCTCGGAGACGTTCGACGCCCGCGTGATCGACGTGACCCCGGTCCTCGGCACGTTCCGAGGGGTCCTCGGGGACGCCCCGCGGATCGCGGCCTCCCTGGGGAAGGACCGCGTGGAGACGTTCCTCCCGCGTCGCCCCGAGGTCCTCCGGACCGCCCTCGACCTCGGGTACCGCCCGATGTCCTGGGGGGACGAGGCGATCCTCTGCGAGAAGCCCGTCCTCCGGAACCGTCACATCCGGTAGAGGTCCACGGGCCCTGCGGGCGCCACGCCGGACCCGCGCTCCGCCCACGCGAGGAGGCCCGCGCACGTGATCGCCGCGACGAGGATGATCAGGGGGAGCATCCCCACGAGGAAGTCCGCCTCGACGGCCGGGAGGACCCCGCTCTCGACGGCGAGGAGGACGAGGACCACGTCCGTGAGGCCGCGACCCACGGTCCCCAGGAGGACCCGCGTCTCCCGGCCCGTGAGGTGGATCGCGCGGCGGACGAGGAACGTCGTCGGGGCGCGGGCCACGACGAAGCCCGCGGTCAGGAGGACGGCCCCGAAGAGGGCCCCGACACTGAACCGATCGAACGTCATCGTGAGGCCCAGGTACACGAAGAAGAACGTGCGCATGACGAACGTGATCTCGGCCTGGAACGCCCTGAGGCCCTCCGCGGGCCCGGGCCCCGCGGCCGCTTGCGCAGTCGAGGGCCGGTGGTACGCGAGGACGATCCCGAGGACGAACGCGGCGATGGCCCCGCTCTGCCCGATGATCCCGTCCCCCACCGCGTAGACGACGATCGCCCAGGCGATCGTCGCGATGTAGAGGAACCTCGCCTGGGGGAGGCGGCGGAGGGAGAGCCTCCAGCCGATCCCCAGGAGGAACGCGGCGGCGGCCCCGAGGGCCGTGGAGGAGAGGAACGAGATGAGGGCGCCCCCCGCCTCCTGCCCCGGGGTCCGGATCACGAAGAGGACGACGACGGCGGCCGCGATATTCCCGAGGACCCCCTCGTACAGGATCACGTTCAGCGCGTTCGGGGAGAGGCGCAGGTGGGGCGCGAAGCTCAGGACGATCGTCGCGCTCGGCCCGCTGAACGCGGCCGCGAGGACGAGCCCCGTCGTCGAGCTGAGGCCGAGGACCTGCGTCGCGATGAGCCACGTGAGGGCCATCGTGACGGCCATGGCCCCGAGGATGTGGGTCACGAGGACCCCGGTTCCCTCCCCCGCGTCCCGGAAGCTCAGGGTGAGCCCGCCCTCGAACATGATGAACGTCAGGGTGAGGGCCGTGAACGCGGGCAGGACGGGCCCGAGGGCCGTGAGGAGGCCGGGGCCGAAGGGCTCCACGGGGACGTGGCCCAGGACGACGCCGAGGAGGAGGAGCATGAAGAAATCGGGCACGCGAAACCTCTCGAACAAGAGGGAGGCCGCGAACCCGACGAGGAGGAGCGTCCCGCCGACCAGCAGGGAGACCCAGACGAGGTCGGCCACGTCCTCGGATGCCCTCCCGCCTAGAAAACGCTGCCGGGCCTCAGCGGATCCGCTCGAGCTGGAACGACCCGATCATGATCGCCTTGTTCGTGTGCTTGTAGGGCACCCAGTCCCGGGTCTGGACCTCCCCGAGGCCCGCGACCTGGAGGAACGTCCGCTGCTTGTCGAGCTTGAAGTGGAGGGCCCCGTCGACCATGTGCTCGAGCGCCTCGAGGGTCTGGTCCGCGTGCATCCCCCGCTCGAGGGACACCGCGGACACGGCCTTCGTCTGCCGCAGGCGGTTCACGAGCTTCTGGAAGAACGTCATCGCCTCCCGCTCGTCCGCCTGGGTGATGCTCGAGCTCAGGCTGAGGTAGGCGATCCGGAAGTACGGGTACTTCGCCTTGAACTCCTCGTCGAGGTGGTTCACGAGGTTCAGCATGTTCTCGAAGTCCGTCGGGCCGTTCACGCGCCAGACGTTCTTCTCCTGGACGGGCTTCCCGCCGGGCAGGGTCGACGTCGCGTCGATCCACCGGACGAGGCCCAGCTGCTCGTACTGGATGAACGTCGGGAGGATAGGGGCCATGTCCCTCGCGACGTCGATGGGCGGCTTCGTCGTCGTGATGACGATCGCGGGGACGCCCTTCTTGAGTCCCTCCGCGACGAAGTTCAGGATCGCGACCTCCTTCCCGACGAACGCGGGCCCTACGAAGAGGACGTTCGAGTTGAACGGGATCCCGCCGTACAGAAGGTCGTCGAGGCGGGAATTCCCGGTCTTGACCTTCTCCGCGCGCTTCTCGACGGCGACGGCCTCCTCGGCCGTCTCCGTGACGCCGGTCGCGACCTGGGCCTTCACGGCGACCTCCCGCATCTCGAGCTCCTTCTCCTTCTGGTACTGGCGCCGCTTGAACTCGTCCTCCCGCTCCCGGAGGCGGCGCTCCCACTCCTCGAGCTGGGCCTCCCGATCGAGGTCCCGCATCCCCGGCGTGGCGGCGGCCGCGCGGGCCTCCCGCTGGCTCTGCTCGAGCTCCATCTCCCGGAGGGACAGCTCGCTCTCCCGGGCCTCCATCTCCTTCGCCTTCTCGAGGAGTCCCCGGTTCTCCTCGTTCAGGCGCTTGATCTCGGCCTGGAGGTTCGCCTGCATGGAGGCGAGCTTCTTCTCCCGGTCCTCGAGGGTCGCCTGCTGCCGGCGCAGGTCCTGTGCGTTCGACCCGGCCGCGGCCTCCTTCATCTTCGTGTCCTTGAGCAACTCGGAGTACCGGCGGGCCTGCTCCTCGAGCTTCGTCTGGGCCTCCCGCACGGACCCGGTCTGGCGCTCGACCTCCTCCGAGCGGTCCTCGAGGGCCGCCTCCTTGTCCGAGACGGACTTCTCCCGGGAGACCATCTCCGCCTCCCGGTCCTCGAAGATCTTCCTCTGCTCCTGGAACCGCCGCTCGATCCGGGTCGCGTTCTCGTAGCGTTCCTTGAGCTGGTTCTCCAGGGTGCGCAGCTCGACCTCGAGCTTCCCGAGCTCCTTCTCCTTGGAGAGGATCTTGGACTCCCAGTCCTTGAGCTCCTTCACGCGGACCGTCTCGACCCGGGAGGTCGTCGCCTGCGCCTGCTCCATCTTCATCCGCAGCTCCGACTCCCGGAGCTGGAGGTCCTTCTCGAGCTTGAGGAGGGCCGTCCGCTTCTCGTCGACCTGCTTCTCCGCGGTCCGGGCGCGGTCCTCGCGGTCCGCGAGGCCCTTGATCCGCTCCTCGGCCGCGCGGGTCTGGGACGTCAGCTCGATGGAGAAGCGCTTCGTCTCCTTCTCCCGCTCGTTGAGGACGGCCTCCCGGGCGGCGACGGCCTGCCTCGCCTTCTCGATCTCCGCCTTCCCCGCGTGGACGTCCGTCTCCCGGAGCTTGAGCTCCTCGACCCGCGCCTCGATTTCCGCCTTCGCGCTCGCGATCTTCCGGTCGAGCTCCCGGAGCTCCTTCGTCGACCGCTCGACGGCGACCTCCCGCGCGGCGACGTCGGTCAGCTTCGTCTTGAGCTCCGTCGCCTGATCGTCGAGCTCCTGCTGGAGGGCCTCGAGGTGGGCCTCCCGCCCGCGGATCGCCCGCTCCTTGTAGTCGAGGGCCTCCCGCTTCTTCTGGAGCTCCTGCTGGAGGATCGCGACCTTCGTGTTGTCCGCCTTGAGGATCTCCCGCTGGTACACGCTCGTCCCGGAGGCGATGATGTGGAGGAGGGACCCGGAGATCTCCGTCGTCACGGCGCCCGTGAGGAACACGATGAGGAAGAACTGCTGGCCCTCCGGGCTCCAGATCGTCTCGTTGAACAGGACGAGGGCGAACACGAGGGCGGGCAGGACGACGGCGAGGAGGATCGACCCGGCCTTCTTCGCGCCGAGCCCCTCCCACGTCATCGCCATGGAGATGATCGCGGTCGAGAAGCCCGCGACGGCGATCGGGTACACCCAGTGGCGGTACTCGACGAAGAGGTTCCAGTTGATCATCACGACGATGAACGCGGCGACGATGAAGAACAGGACCATCCCGAGGGTGCTCATCACGAAGTGCCTCGAGAGGTAGTGCTTCCGGTACGGCTCCCGCTTGATCCGGATCGCGTCGAGGGAAGCCACGGCCCCGAGGGCCGACGGGAGGATCCAGAGGATGTAGTCGGGGTAGTAGCCCTGGGGCGGGACGGGCGTGCCGATCGCCCCCGACGTGTACATGTTGAACAGGAGGACCGCGTTGAGGACGAAGGCGACGGCGGCGACGATCCCGTAGCCGTGGGCGTGCCGGCCGAACGTGAGCTGGAGGAGGCCCGCCTGGGCCGCGGCGGCCGCCTCGGAGGCCGGGGTCGGCTTCACGACCCGCGGCTTCGTGTACACGGGCTTCACGGACGGGGCCGTCGTTCGGGTCGGCGCCGGCCGTCGAGGACTCGCCTTTCGGGCCATGAGAGTTCCCTGAGGGCACTCGCGGGGGAGACTAACCGCGACGAACCTGGTCAGTTTACTTAAAGCTTGAGCCGAAGATACCAGCCTTGATATTAAGCTGGCCCATTCCCGGTCCGCACGCCCGCGGGACGGCCCCGTGCGCCACGAAAGCGCTACCGTTAAATCGCGCGGGCCCATGGGCGTCCCGGTGACCTCGATGCCCGCCCCTGGCGAGCCCGCGCCCGATTTCCGGCTGCCCGCGGACGACGGACGGACCGTGTCCCTCAAGGACCTCCGCGGGAAGAAGGTCGTCCTCTACTTCTATCCGAAGGACGACACGCCAGGTTGCACGAGGGAGGCCTGCGCGTTCCGCGACAACCTCGCGCGGGTGACGTCGAAGGGGGCCCTCGTGTTCGGCGTGAGCCGGGACAACCTCGCGAGCCACGCGAAGTTCAAAGACAAGTACCACCTGAATTTCCCCCTCCTCGCGGACGTCGACGGCATCGTGACGAGCGCGTACGGGGTGTGGAAGGAGAAGACCTTGTACGGCCGCACGTCGATGGGAATCGAGCGGACGACGTTCCTCATCGACGAGAAGGGGCGGATCGCGAAGGTCTGGCCCAAGGTCAAGGTCGACGGGCACGCGGACGAGGTCCTCGCCGCCCTCTGAGGGAGACCATGATCCCCCCGAACGCGGCCCCACCGAAGACCCTCGTGATCGACTACCCGGCGGCGGAGGAGAAGCTCCGGAAGCAGTACGTGTACCAGGCATACCTCCCCGAGGCGGAGGTCCAGCGGCAGAGGATCGTCCCCGGGAACCGTCTCATCGTGAAGTTCAGGGACGACACGGTCGGCGAGGGCCAGGCGATCCTTGTCGAGCCTACGACCCTCGAGCGCCTCTCCGCGTACGACGCGATGATCGGGGGCTTCGAGGACGTCGAGCACCTCCGGAAGCACGTCGCCGCGACGGTGCTCCGGGCCGCAAAGAAGCCCGCGGAGGCGTCCTTCTACCGCCTCCTGTTCCGCTGGCTCTGAGCCCTCAGACCTTCGAGCGGAGGGTGGGCTTCCAGCACCCCGTCCCGTCCGGGAGCTCCGTCCGCACGAAGTCCCCGTAGATCATCGGATGGTCCCGCACGCAGATCTGCGCGACCTGGTCGAACACATGCCGGATCTCGACCTCCGCGGCGGGGTCCGTCCGCATCTCGATGATCCACCGAAGGGCGCGGTGGTTCGCGCTCCAGACCACGTGGGTCGCGAGGCCGTCCGGCAAGATTCGGCGCATCGCGGACGTGAGGCGCTTCTTCGCGTCCATGGGCAGGGTGTCCCATGGGATCGAGGCGTCGAGACGGCGGTAGGCCTCCTCCGTCTGTTCGACCGCGTGCTCCATCTGCGCCTTCTGGTCCTCCGTGAGTTCGTCGGGGAGCCAGAGCTTGACGTCGCGAAGCCGGACGTACCGGAGGGACTCCTGGCTGATCGCGACGCCCGCGCGATGCCTGACGAGCTCGTGGGTCATCACCCGGCTGCAGTAGAGGAACGCCCAGGAAAGGACCCCATGTTCCATGACGCTCCCGTCTCCCTTCTTCGCAAGATTCGCGAAATATTCCTTGGAATCCTCGCGAATTTTCGTGACGTTCGGGTTGAGCCCGATCTCGAAGGACTGGTAGCACATGCGCCCCGCCAGCTCCATGACCGTCTCCCCCGTGTCGGCCATGCTCTTGAACCGCGCCTGACCGGGCTCCGAGACGCCCAGGGCCTGGAGCATCTGCATCATGCCCTCCCGGTTCACGCGCGTCTCGCCGATCTTGATCACGATCGGCCGCACCCGCTTCATGTCCCCGCCATCCTCGGCCCGTCGCAGCCGACCACCCATTCCCCGAGTCCTCATAAAGCCACCTGGGGCGTGCGCGGACGGAGGGCAGGACCCGTCAGGTCTCGGCCTGGACCTCGTACTCCGCCATCTCCGGCGGGGCCGTCGTGAGGCGCATGAGGGCGAACGCATCGCTCCCGAGGGCCGGGTCCGAGCGGAGCCGCCCTTCGAACGTCCGGAGGGACGCGTCGTCGCGGAACCTCGCGAGGAGGATGACGACGGTGTCGGGATGCCGGCCCCGCGCGACCCACGCGGCCTCGCAGCCCGGCGCGGCGGCGACCGCCTTCGCATGGCCGCCGAGGATCCGGAGGCCCTCCTCGACGGTCTCCTCCTTGAACCGGTACCGGCTGAACCGGAGGATCACGAGGACGGCACCGCGTCCCTCGGGAAAGACCTTCCCGTCCGGCACCTTTATCTCCCGCCCTCGTTCTCCATCGGGCAATGTTCAGCCGGAAGAACATCGGCGAGGAACCGCAGAAGTGCGACAAGTGCGGCTCCGAGAAGGTCTTCTTCGTCCAGCACTCCCACGGGAACTACCCCATCCTCGACTACGTGTGCCCCAAGTGCGACCTCGGCGGGGACCAGGGCGTGCCGGACTGGTACATGTCCCCCACGGGGCGCGACGGATCCCCCGACGAATGAGCCGCCGGGAGGTGCTCGATGCCCGAGGTCGTGATCCAGGCGTACCGCGTGAGCGGCTACGTGAAGGGGCCCTGCACGAAGTGCTCCAAGGAGGAGCGGGGCCTCGTCATGTTCGACGACTACGGCCTCGGGTGGGAGTGCCTCGCGTGCGGGGAGATCGGGCGCGTGGACCGCGTCGAGTGGGTCGAAGGGGCCGACGAAGACCCCCACGGTCCCGAGTTCGAGGCGTGATCACAGGATCCCGCACACGGGACAGATCCCCTGGCCGTGGCAGCGCTCGCATCTCCGCTCGACGCGGACGAACGTCTTCGTCCCTCGCCCCGCGCAGTACGGGCAGAACCCCGTGTCCCCGCACCGCGGGCACGGGCGCTCGACCTTCTTGATCGCGTAGGCGACCTGCCGGTTCTCGGGATGGACCTCCTGGATCCGCCGGAGGATCTCGAGGGCTTCCGCCCGCCCCTTCTCGCGGTCCCGCCGGAAGAGCAGGGCCGCCTTCATCACGAGGACCTTCTCGTTCCCCGGGTCCGCCCCGAGGAGGTCGTCGTGGGCCCGGAGGGCCTCCTCGAAGGCGGCCTCGACGTTCGGGGAGTCGCGGAACTCCGTGTCGTAGGGGATCGCCCGCCTCGCGATGTCCGCCCGCCGGGCCTCCCGCGCCGTCGCGGCGAGCCGGATCGCGCGGGCGAGGTGCAGGCCCACGTACAGATCCCGGACGTGGGGGTCCGAGGGATCCGCCGCGAACGCCCGTGCGACGAGGTCCGTCGCAGCCACCGCGTCCCCTCGCTCGACGGCAGCCCGAGCCTGCCCGAGGAGATCTTCCGCCACGGAATCCCGCGCGGGCAAGGCGGGGCCTCCCCTAAGCGTGCGCCCCAATCCGCTCGACGATCCGTCGGACCGCGGGCGCGAGCCTCCCGTACGGGGCCTCGTGGTACCCGCCGAGGACCCTGAGGGCCTCCACGTGGAGGGCGCACACGTGGGCCGCGGACCCGATCCCGTCGAGGACGGCGAGGGCCTGGAAGTCCTTCGACCACGAGTCGTCCCAGATCGCGTGGACGTTGTACGTCGCGTTCGCGCCGCGCTTGAACTCCCCCGCGAGGGCGAACCCCCGGTTCTCGAGGACGTCCGCGAGGCGCGTCGTGAAGTCCATGAAGTCCGACTTCCCGGACTGGAACGCGTCGACGAGGTGGAAGCTGTCCGAGGCCGAGCTCAGGCCGATGGCCAGGGACGAGACGACCTCGCTCGCGCGCTTCGCGGCCTCCCGCGGCCGCTTCGTCCGGTAGGCGACCCCGGCGGCCAGGTTCGTTGTCGAGTGGAGGAACTCGAAGACGTCCTTCCCGCCCGGGTACTTCTTGAAGTCCCGGAGGACGGGCCGGACGCCCCCCGCGATGAGCCCCTTCGTCCCGAGGTGGCGGTCCAGCTCGCTCGCGCACGCCCCGAGGCGACGGAGCAGGCCGGCCTCGTCCTTGCTCGGGGTCACCCAGAGGTGGTCGTGGAGCGCGTTGACCGCGGAGGACCATCGCCGGTCGAGGCTCGGGAAGGAGGCCATGGCGTCCCCATGGCGGTCGGCCCCATAAGGCTGGCGGGCGGGAAGCTTCATCCCCGACGACGTCGTGCGCGGGCCCATGCGGGACGCGTCCGCGTTCGAGGGGGCGGCCTTCCTCGGCCTCGCCCGGACGTCCAACCGGGACGTCCAGCGCCTGGACCGGCAGGCCGG
>Ga0209521_10001627_pt1 | contig 18293 bp, 22 predicted proteins | sample Rifsed19ft4_FD_184016 | JGI IMG/M metagenome (GOLD analysis project Ga0209521, IMG submission 184016) | Soil microbial communities from Rifle, Colorado, USA - sediment 19ft 4 (version 2) | ecosystem: Environmental > Terrestrial > Deep subsurface > Rock core/Sediment | place: Rifle, Colorado...
CCGCGCCGTCCCTGGACTGAGAGGCTGAGCCATGTACGCCCAACTCATTCGAGAGGAACTCGCGCGGCAGGGCCGGGTCGGGCTGGACCCGGCGCTCGTCGAGGGCTGGATGCGGCTGGAGTGCGGGACGCTCGACGCGCTCGACCGCTACCGCTTCTCGCGCGAGGTGGACGCGGCGGCGGCGTGCATCGAGGCCGACATGTCGGCGAGCCGGCGGCTGGCGGAGTCGTTCGGGCTTCGGGTGGGGGTGTAGCCATGGCGGCGGGAAGGCTTCCGAGACCGGGAACACAGGTCGGCCCGTGCGAGGGCGACTGCGAGCACGTGGACTGCCTCGAAACGATGGCGATGGCGATGGGGCTCTGCTCCTACTGCCAGAAGCCGATCGGATTCGACGTCCGCTTCTACCGCAGCCCCGACGCGCCGCTGCCGGCGTGCAACCACGCGGCGTGTGTCGAGGATGCGGTCGAGGCGAGCCGGGCGCAGGCCTGAATGCCACAGGACGACGACCCCCTCGCCCGCGCCATCGCCGGGGCTCTCCGCGCCGCGATCCACGCCCACGGCCCGATCATGCTCGAGCACATCGGCTCCGCGACGAAGCGCATCCTCGCCAGCCTGCGCAACGCGCGCGGCGGGCTGGGCCGGCTCCTCGGGCTCCGGCGCTGGGCCGATGCCAGGGAAGGCGAAGGGCCGGCGGACATGGGGGCCCGGGGTGGCGCCGCGGCCTGGAAGGGCGTCTCGAAGGCGGACCGCAGCGCCGAGATGAAGCGGCGGGCGGCGAAGCGGAAGCCGAAGGGGGCATGATGCGGCGCGAGACAGACCCGGAGCCGATCCACTCGTGGTTCTCGCTGTCCTACGCGAACTACCTCGTGCTCCACCGCTCGCTGCTGCAGGAGATGCCGGCCGAGTGGCAGCAGTCGCTTCGTCGCGCTGCTCGACGAGTTTTGGGACGAGTTCGACTCGGAGAAGGTGCCGCATTCCTTCACCGTGAACCGCCGCGACGAGCGGGGCCGGTTCCTGGCCGATCCGCTCTCGCAGTACCGGCACCCGGACCGCGCGCTGATCGGGCGATTCCGGAAGCCGAAGGACGGAGGCAAGCCATGACCACGCAGTTCTACCCGCACAGCCTCGCCGCGCTCGGCCTGGCGCTCTTCTTCTCGGCCATCGGTCCCCGAGCTCAGGCAGCGGACGCCCTCACCATCGGAGTCCTGAGTGCCGCCGCAGCCGACCTGGCGACGACAAACTGGGCCTTCGCCGCGGGCCCCGGCGTGCGAGATGCGCACCCGCTCGTCAACGGGCCAGCTTCAGCCGTGATCGTCAAGGCCAGCGCCACGGCCGGCCTCTTCCTGCTCGATCACGAGTTCAAGCGGCGCGGACACCGCCGGGCGTCGAAGGTTCTCAAGATCTCGGCGATCGTCGTCTGGGGAGGCTGCGCGGCGTGGAACGTCCGCCAGATCCAGCGGCAGGGACGACGCTGAGAGTCTTAGATTCTGTACTGCTGTGGTAATCTAGCCACAGGCAGAGAGCGCCGGGGCCGTCCAGTGCCTTGGGTTGCCCACCCGGGGGACATGGCCCCGGCGCTCGTCAGTACGCCTCCTGATCCGCCGGCACCAGTAGCCAGCTCGTCTTGATAATGGTCCGGGCTGTCGGCGTCGAAGACGCGATCAGCTGGAAGTCGATCGCGTGGATGAAGTACTGCTCGGCAGAGAGTCCCGAGACCGACTCGCTCACGGAGATCCTGTCCCCGATGTCACGCGTGAGCGCCTGCATCATCGCCACCGAGTTCATGTTCGCCGTGAACCTGACCTTGCGGACCTTCGTCCGCGGCTCTTTGTTGTTGGCAAGCACGAGCGCCGCCACGGTATTCGCCAAGTTGACGTCCGATTGGTAGGGCATGTCGATCCGCTGCGACATCTGCCCGTACTTGAGGATACTGGCATCGTCCTTGAGATCGACAATCACGCTCTCGAACGCATAGACACCGCGCCCACGCAACTGGCACTTCGTCAGGTAGCCGTCCGCGCCGCTGTTCTTCGTGACAGTGATGAGAGCCGCGTTGCCTCCGAAGGTGGCTGTCACAGAGAAGTTCGCCGTCAGATCCGTCCCGCCACCATCGGCCTGCGTGTTGAGGGTGTAATCGGTCGTCGCGACCGGAGTCACCATGTTGATCCCGCCGACGCGCACGTACCGCCCGCTGTCCGGATCGCGGTACGGCGCATTGAAGCTGACGGGCGTGGCACCGATGAGTGGCGCGTTCCCGAGAGAGAAAAGCACCGTAGACGTTCCAGCATCCACGCGTCTCGGGTGCAGTTCCACGAGCACCCGATTGATCATCCCGTCGAGGCCATGGTCGGAAAGCTCCAGGCCGCGAGTCTCAAGCTCCGTCTCGGTCATCGCCCATCGCAACACGCTGCCAGCACGGACACCGCGCGCCTCGAAGCGCAACTGCCCGCCGCCCACGGTATCTCCGCGGATGTAGCTGTATCCGAGTTCCGATAGCGTGAGCCGATGTATCTCCCTGAGGATCAGGATGCCCTCGTCTTCGGTGTTGTCGAGACCGTAGGAGTAAACGTCTGATGCCTTGTTGAAGTAGATTGACTCCGGAATCCGCGGGCTGTTCACCCACAACGACGCCATCAACTGGTCCGCTCGCTTGTCCGTCTCGATCGCGAGGCCGGACAGCGTGACGCGGCCGGCGTAGTCCATCCAATCTCCCGCGCGCACGACGACCTCGCGCTCCATCAGCTTCCCGGGGAGCGCGCGCAGGTTGATGATCCAGCCTTGCCACTTGTAGTAGGCCGTGCCGTAATGCGTGAACACGATACGGATAGGCGTCCCCACGCGGAAGCCCGATCGTAGGTTGGCGTTGTGCGGCGAGTAGTAACCCTGGAGGCCCGCGCTATTCTCTGTGGAGTTCTCGAGCACGAGCTGCAGTTCACCCCTGCCGGCGACCCGATCCTGCACGTCGGGCCCCTCCATGCCCCGCCGGAAGCGCATGCCCTTCGCGCTCCTCACGTCAGGCGTCACGTCTTGCCAGATCGGCTCGTATTCGCTCTCGGGGTAGGTCAGCGCGTACTTCGCGGCGAGGTAGCTCCAGACGTGTTTGCGCTCGGGTTGGGTGTGGGACTTCGGGAAGAAGAGGAGCTCAGCGATGTAGCCGTTGAGGTAGCCGCTACCCCGCCCGATCTCGATGGCGTTACCCAGGATCGCCGCAGTCGTTGCGCCACTCGCGACAGAGGAGAGCCCAGTCGATAGCAAGTCGTTCACGCCCACATAGAGCTCTGTTGGAGTCTCCGCACCGCGCTCGTCCTGATGATGACGCCACAGACCGATCATCCAGGTGCCGAGCGTGTAGGCTTTCGTTACGGTATCTTGGACCCCGTCATCGTTCGACGCTCGAAGAACGTCGGCACCGCTCTCGACTACCGTCAGATGCACCGTCCCGCCGGTGTCGCGCCAGAGCGTCTGATCCGGCTCGCCGCCCGGGGAGTTCGCGCGCGCAACGACATACACCGTCCCCGCCCCGCCACCAGCCAGGAACGCGGACAGCAATGCGGTCGTCGACAGGTAGTCGGTCGACCCGTCGAACAGAACGGCGGGCTTCCCGTTGAGGATGCCCGTCTTGTAGAGCGGCTGATTGCCAGGTGTTCCCTGCGCGGCATCGTAGCCGTTCCCCGACGAATCGGGCCAGGTCGCAACCGGATCGCTGTCCGCGAGGCCGGTGATTGCGTCGGCTTTGAGCCATAGCGTCGGTTGGAAGCTGAGCCCCGATGTGGGGAGCTTCATCTCCACGCGCATCGTCACAGCCGGATTCGACTCGGAAGCAATTCCACTTTCGTAGGGCAGCCCGTACTTCTCTGTCAGCCACAGGGAGACACCGCGGAGGTTCGCTTCGGTGAGTACCGTAGGGAAGGCGATCACCTCGAAGATATCGCCGTACCAGTAATGCTCGAAGGTGCGACCCAAGAAGAGCGCGTTCGCCAGATCCGATGTCGCTCCGGAAGTCGTCGAGACGAATGCTGCGTCATCGAAATTGTCAACGGCGACCTGGATCTTGCCGAGCGCCGTGTCGTGACGCCACACGATGATCCGCGTGGCTGGCGCGACAGGGGGAAGGTTGCGCCCCTGTACGAGCGTCGAGTTTTCAGGCGCCGCTATCAGTGCGGTATCGGGAGCGCCGTCGTTGTTCTGCGCCTCGAAGACTTCCGGCGTGTAATCGTAGCGGAGTGAGAGCTTGGTCCCGGTCGCTGCATTCACTCCGAAGATGCCGTAGGCGGAAGCACTCGGGGTCACGTTCTTTTGAAAGCGCAGCACGGTTATGATCGTGCCGACGCCATTTGTCCCGAGGAATGTCGAGAGGTTCACGCCGCTCTGCAGGAAGTCGTCGGTTCCATCGAACCGGACTGCCTTGTGCGTCCCGCCGGCCGGTCCCGGATAGTTCGCGTCCTGCCAGAGTCGCAGCTTGGGCTTCAAGCTGTCGGTCGCTTGCGTCAGATGGCGGGCGTTCCCCGAGCTGTCGGTCCAGCTCGCGACGAGCGAGCCATCGACACCACTGAGCGCGTCCGCCTTCCACCAGCCCGAAGGTGAAAGCGTGGCGGGATCGATCGTGAGGGCCACGGGTTGTTACGACAGGGCCATCGCGGTACGAACCGCGTTCGCCATGATCCGCGGCAACTCGGCGTAGTCAGAGCGCAGGGCGCGAAGCTCCTCGAGCATGGCCCCGCCACCGGGCACCCCGCCGCGCTGCAGCGGGACAATCGCCTCCCACCCATGCAGCACCGCGAGCGTGCCGCTGCCAAAGTCGCCAATGCCGCCGCTCTGAAATTCCGGCGGGATGTTCTTGCCCGGCGGCAATGTCTCCGGCGGCACCCAGTCCGGGGGCAACTCTCCCGGCGGCTGACCCTCCGTGGTGTACTTCGTGTGCACGTTCACGGGGATGTCGACCGGGCCGACGCCTGTCAGCGCCGCGACGAGCCGGTTGATTGCGTCGATCGCTCGACCGAGACCCTCGCTCAGAGTTTCGGTGAAGCTGATACCAGCATCCTCTACCGACTCGAAGGCGCGGCCGTTATCGTCCAGAAGCTGGCCGGTGGCGATCAGCTCCTCCACGATCGGCTTGAGGGCCATCGGGATTGCCTGGCCGGCCTCGATCGAGGTCTTGACGAACTTCACGACATCAGGTCCCATCTTCTCGATCACGGTGCGCGCCGGGATGAGTCCACCCTTCGTCAGAAGCTCCCAGTCCTTGAGGAGTTGTGCGGCTTGCTTGTCGAGCTCCTGCCGCTGCATCGCGGGCCCGAGCTCCTCGACGGAGAACCCGTATCGCTTGACGGCGTCGTTGAGTGCCTCCTGCGCAGCCTCCTGCTCGCCGAGGAGGCCCATCACCTCACTGACCGCAGCGTTGAACTCCTCGACCGTCCGGGCGTCGAAGATCCGTTTGACGAGATCCTGGTCCGTCAGGCCGACGAGCTTCTGCTGCAGCGCGACGAAGCCGCCCTGCGCCTCGAAGAAGGCATCGCGGAGGCGGTTGACCTCCATGATCGTCTGGTTCCCGCCGATACCCAGCGCCTTGCCGAGCGCGCTCAGGCCCTTGCTGACGAGTCCACCAAGGGCGGAACCGAGAAGTGATCCGAGGCCTGGGATGATCGAGCCAAGCGCGCCGCCGAGAGTATCGCCAAGGGCAGCCGTCAGCTTCTTCGTGAGCGGTTCGGCGATGCTCTCCCCGATCGAGCCCCCCAGGTGCGCGCCGATGGACTTCCCGACATCGCCGCCGCCCTGGATCGCGCCGAGGATGACTTGCGGGAGATCCTTCAGCCCGGAGACGAGGCCCGCCTTGAGCGAAGCTCCGAGCCCAGCAGCCGGGATCGTCGTGAGCGCGACCTTGACCTGGTCGGCCGATGCCCCAGCCTGCTCGAGGTGCATCGCGATATCTTCGGTCGAGATCCCGGCGCGCGCCGCCGCCTGCGCCATCTCGCTGAAGTTTCGCTGCGCCTGAACGCCCGTCGCCGAGACCTGCTCAAGCAGGTTCGTGGCATCGGCGCCGAGGTCGAGTCCCGAGAGGTCGATCTTCGGGATCTCGATCTTGCCGCCGGCGAGCAGCGCGAGCAGCCCCTTGTCCGTGATCTTCGCGCCCTGCTCCTGCAGCGCCTGGACCTGCTTCCGCAGCGCCTCGAGATCGGCGACGCCCTCAAGGCCGAGTATCCTGAGCGCCCGCGCCAGCTCGTCGGCCTTCTTCTGTGCCTCGGCTCCAGAGAGCGAAGCCAGGAGGGACTTGAACGCCTCGGCCGACTTCTTCGCGGCAGCCGCGTGCTCCGTCTCGGCCTTGACGTCCTCCTTCGTGAAGCCGAGCTTCTTCTCGAGCGCAGGATTGAGCTGCCCCTTGTAGAAGTCCGCGATCTCCTTGTCGGTCTTGCCAGCCTCGCGAAGCGCGGCCACCTGCTTGGTGATCGCGTCCTCGTGCTTCTTCGTGTTCTCGACACGGAACTCGGCGAGGCCGCGTGTCGCCATCGCCTGCTGGTCCAGTTCGGCTTGCGATTGCGTAAGCCGGAAGATCGTGTGGATGAGCGCGTCGGCAGCATCGCGGACGGTCTTGAAGGTGTTCAACCAGCTCCCGATCGCCGCGCCGATCGCCAGGCCGGCGCCGACGACACCGACAGAGGCCGCGTTGAATCCAGCCGCCGATTTCGATAGGTTGTTGAGCCCGAGCTCCGCGACGTCCGCCACGTCGTCGAGTGTGCGCAGTGCCTGCGTGGGAAGGCCGAAGGCATCAGCCGAGCGCGCCAGCGTTGTCGATACGCGCCCGACGCTGTCGGCGAGCTTGCCCGCCCGCGCCGCGGTCGTGGTGGAGGCATCGCCGAAGGACTTCATCCCGCGGCCGACCGGCTCGAGGCTCCGGCTCAGGCTGTCAGCCGAGTTCGCGGCATCCTTGAAGCCCTTCTGGAAAGAAGTCGAGCCAGCTTCAAGCTCGACGCGTAGGCGTCTCAGCGTTTCAGCCACTGCTAGATCACCGGCCGCTCATGTCGCTCGACCTTCAGGCCCATCTCTGCGGCCCAGTCGAGGATGAGGGCGCGCTGCGTCTCGGGATCTTGGGGCTCGGTACGCTCTGTCTTCTTGAGCGCGTTCTGGAGCGACTGGATTGCCGAGCGGAATTGGCGGGTGGGAAGTCTATGCAGCTTGGCAGTCAGCGAGGCTCCCATGACGATGAGGCGCGCCTGTTGCTCCATCCGCCATTGGCTGCCCCTCATCAGGATCGCCACCTCCCGCAGCGTGGAGCGGTAGAACTCGTCGGGCGAGATGCCGGCGCGCGCCGCGTCTACGAGGGCAGTGGCCCAGGTGAAGCGGCGGCGCCTTTTCCCTTGATGCCTCCGGGCGGGGGCTCGACCTTCTCGGGAAGCGCCCAGATGAGCGCCTCGTCGATCAGGCGCCGGATCTTCGGAATGCCCAGCTCCGTGACGATCTCGCCCGCATCCTCGTCGGTCATCTCGGGCTGGGCATGCACGAGCGCCCACTTGACGATGGTTCGGAGCGTCGCGACTCCCCGCGGCTTCTCGATCGCCGCGAAGAACTTCTCGTCATCCTCCTTGAGCCCGAGCGCATCCTGTAGCCCAATCATCTCGTTGACGCCGAGCCGAAAGATCACCGTGCGCCTCTCGCCGCCCTCTCCCAAGTCGACCGCGATCTCGCCCTTCAGTCGATTTGCCATGGTTGCCCCTGCGTTACACGGCGGTGACGGTCGACACCTTGAAGGTGACGTCGGCGGTGACGGCCCCGTTGGGGTCGGCGTTCCGCTTCAGACCCTTCACGTAGGCACGGAAGGTCACCGTCTCCATCGCGCCCGGCAGGATGAAGCGATAGTAGCGGTTCAGCCCATCCACTTTGTCGGAGCGGAGCGAAGAATGCGAGGCGTAGACCCCGGGATTCCAGTTGACGGTGATCGCGGCCGTGCCGGCGTCGATCATACCGCGGATGAATTCCTTGATCTTGTTCGGGCTCTCGAAGTGGCTGGTCTCAATGTCGTCGCCCTGCTCGTCGGGCGAGTCGAAGGAGATGACCTCCATCACGTTCGTGAAGGGGTCGGTATCGAGCAGGCCACCGCGCTGGATCTGAGTCCCGTGGCCAAGGACCGCCTGGGTTGCGTGTTCGGCCATGTCCTGTCTCCTTCCTCAGCGGCGCGGTTAGCTCGACGAGCCCATGATGATGATCGAGTACGCCTGCGTGCCGGCCGATGGCGCGACCTGAATGATGTCGGCCGTCGAGTTGGTGACCGTGGTCCCGGCCGCGCTCGGGTCGGTATAGACGAAACAGGCGCCGGGCTTCAGTGTGGTCGTGGTCGTGGCCACGCTCAGGAACAATACGGAGGCGGCGTCCCCGCCGAGCACCACGTTCGCAGTGTTCGCCGAAGCCGCGCAGACGACGAGCACCTTGAGTTCGGCGATGGTGTACGTGGCGCCGAAGGCGGTGGTCAGGGTACCGCCCGACAAGTCGAGGTCCTCCCCGGCCGCGATCGAGCGCGTGTCGGTGAACAGCATGTCGGCCTGGTTGAGCCCGGTTCCGTTCGCGATGGCGATCGCGCTGGTGTAAGACAGGGGCGCCTGTACGTTCGTCAGGTCGAGCGCGCTGTCGAAGCCGCCGGTGACCTGGATCCGGACCGTGGCCGCCAGGGTGGTCGCCGCGTCGCCCTGGACGCCGAGGGCCAGCACGAGGGCACCAAGCATCGCCAGACTCGCCAAGATGCGCTTCGTCTTCTTCATGGTCCTCTCCTTCATTCGGCCGCCGACTTGCTTCGCTCGAAACTGATCTCGCTCGCCAGGTTCTTCAGCAGGGATTCCTCTGCCGCCGCCCGGAAGACTGGGAACTTCTTCTCGAAGACGTGCGGCAGCGACGGCCCCCGCAGCTCGAAGATCGGGAGCTGGCTCCGCAACGGCCGCGGCCCCCGCCGCCTGGCGCCAGGCTTCCGCCGGAAGACGCCGCGGTGGCCGGCCCCGACCGTGGCGATGAACGCGTCAGGGACGCGGCCGCGGCCCATCGGCAGGCGGTAGGACACGCCACGTCCCCGGCCCCGCGAGGGCTCTGGCCCCCGGGCCCCGAAGGCGATGAGCGGGATGCGCCGCCCGGCGATCTCGATGGCCGCGACGGGCCGGCTCTTCTGGGCCCGGTCTACCTTGATTTCGCGGCTGACGTACCGGCTCTGCAGGCCCGTGTCAGCGACGATGGCGCGGGTCATAGCGGTGCGGCCGCTCACGATCGCGCGATTGAGCGCGCGGGCCATCACGACATCGCCCTGCGAGCCGAGCTCCTCCAGGTCCTTCCGCAACTGCCCGAGTTCGAAGCTGAACCGCTCGATGCTCATGACGTGCCCCAGCGCGTTTCGAAGCGCGCCACGTATTCGACCGAGACCCCGACGAACTCGCTCCCGGGCTCACGACGGAGCGGGCGCACCGGGCCGCGATCGAGTCCGGTCGGCAGCGTCGCCGGCCCGCCGTCGATCACGCCGAGAGAGCGGTCCGTCGCTGCGTTTTGTTCGATCTCGATGGCCTCGCGGATGTCGGCGATCATCGCCTCGATCGCCATCAGCGGCGACTTGAGCCGGGACGAGACAGCGGCCCAGATTTCGATCGGCACGCGAGTCCTCGTCATGCCACCGCTCGCTTCCGGGGAGTCGTCGCCCACGAACACAGCGATTGCCTCGTCCGGGTCTCCTTCGCCGAAGCGGGGCGCCTCCCCCTCGAGCACGCATAGTCCCGCGTCCGTGTTGTAGCCCTTCGCCTTCCTGATGAAGCTCAGCCGGTTCAGGAGGTCGGTGAGGGCGGCCTGGCGCTTGCTGGTCCCCAGGCCCATCAGCCCTCCGTGTGCTGCGGCACAACCACCACCCGATGATGGTCGTGGAAGATCGCGTCCATGCCGTCAACCACCCAGGCCGTAGGCTCGCTCTGCAGATGCTCGGTCACGGCGACCACCGTCTCGCGCGGCACCAGCGGGACCTCATCGCGCCGGATCGCCATGCTGCGTCGGGCCTCGTTGCGACCGAACTCGCCTTCCGGTGTTGGCGCCGTGGTAGGGCTCAGCCAGATGATGCGCGTCGAGACGGGAGCCCCGAGCGGGATGGTCACAACCGCCGGGACTCCGTGCGTCGCGAAGTTGACCTCGCGCACCAACGACCGAAGGGAGGCGAGGTCCATAGGGCGCCGTCCCCTATCGGGCGACCCCGTCGAGGCGCACGACGCCTGTCGTCTCGCCGGCGCCGGCGCCGACAGCCACGACCGCGACGCCGCACAGCGTGTTGCCGCTCGCCGACGTCGTGAACTCGCGCGGCGACACGTCGAGGTAGATCTTGGCACCCTCGGTCCAGGCCTGGGAGCCGGTCTTCGTGTACGACACGACGCCGCGCACGAGCCCGCTGAACGAGGCACCCTCGGCGGCCGTCACGAGCGCCACAACGACAAGGCTCCCGATCAGGTACGGAGCGCCACTGACAACGCCGCCGCTCGGCACCGTGAAGGTGACGACCTCGCCCTCTTGAGTGAAGTTCTTCATGGTCTTCCTCTCAGCCCTTTATCGGGCGGCACCGTCAAGACGAACGCGACCGAGGCCGACGCCGGACGCGGTTGCGAAGCTCCCCGTCCCGGGCGTGACGGTCACGGTGTCGGTGACCGCTGCGGCAGCCACGCCAGCCAACGCCGCGATCGCGGCGGCGAGATTCGTCGCCGTGACCTCGTCGCTCGTCTCCGCCGTGAAGCCCGTCCCCTCGGTGAGCACGTTCGCGACGCCGTTGATCGTCACCGTGACCGTGGCGTTGTCGCTGGCGAGCTGGGCGTAGTCGAGCACCTGAAGCGTCAGGCCGGAGATCAGGAGATCCGCGGCCAGGGCGCTCGTGGCCAGACCCACGTCGATCGTGATGATGGGTGAGATGGCGACCCCGACGAGTGGATTTGCGCCCGTATCGTCATCGAGCGTGAACTTCTTCGCCGTGTCGTCCCAGTAGATCTTCAGGCCCTCGGTCCAGACCTCGTCCGCGACCTTGGGCACGTCGACAACGCCGATGGCGAGCGCCGGGAATGGCAGCGTCTGAGCGACGGTCTTCGTGGCAATGACGAGGAGCGTCCCGATGAGATAGGCCGACCCGCTGACCACGCCCCCGCTGGGCGCGGTCAGCGTCAGAACGCCGCCGCCCTGCTTGTAGGTCTTCATCGAATCTCCTTCCGAGAGATTGAGGTGTTCGCTAGGCGCCCGCGTTCTTGTAGACCGCGTGCCAGTCGGCGGCCTTGAAGGCCACGTCGATCCGGCAGCGGAACTTCATGCCGTCGATGTCGAAGCCCTCCTCCTGCCGGAGGTCGGGGCCACTCTGGCCGTCCAGGGTGGCGTAGTAGAGAACCGGCGCCTGATCCGCCCCGCATGCCATGTACCAGGCGGTGGCGCTGGCCGCGTCGAGTCGCGGCTCCACGATCACGACGAGCGGCGTGCGCCCGCTCGGGCCGAACGGGTTCACGTTGCTCGAGGCAGCCGGCGTGATCTGCGTGACGTACTGGTCCGCGATCGTCTCCTTGCCTGCCGGCGCGATCAGGAAACGCGGCGACAGGTTCAGGGGCGTCACGCCATCGATGCCCTTCTGCTTCCGGAGTGCCGCGCGGCCGACGCCGAGCGAATCCACCGAGATCGCCGTGCCGGATGCGGTGAGGTTCAGGTGGTTCGTCGCGTCGAAGAGGGCATTGCCGTCGCCCATCGTGGGGTTGCTGGTGATCTGCGCCCACGCGAGATCGGATTCCTTGTCGCGCGCCTTGCGGCCGAACAGCGCCGGCACCTGGCCGAAGGCGTTCAGGTCGTCGTTGATGAGCGCCTGGCGGGTGATGGCGAAGCTCTTGCCGTAGGTCTTGAGCTGCACCGTCTCCTTCGCCTCGGTGATGGTGCCCTGGGTGACCTCGCCGTGCTCGAGGATCTCGTCGAGCCCCGGCGCATCGCCGATCTGGAGCTGCCGCGATGGCTTGAAGTCGGCCAGGTTGAGCGCCTGAGCGATGGGCAGCCATGTCTGCGGCGCGGCCTCGTAGGCCGAGCGCAGGTTCTTCCGGGCCACGTCCTCGAGCAGGCTCGGAAAATCGGAGGTCGAGTGCATCCCGGCGCGTCCGAGCATCATGTCGACGAGGTCCGAACGGCTCAGGCTGGTGATGCGCACGCCGCGGGCGCTCAAGAAGACCTTGCCGATGTCGAGGATGCTCATGCCGCGATAGGGCAGGCCCACGTCCTCGAGCTTGTGCCGCTCGGATGCGATGCGGTGCAGGAGCGCGTTCGCGATTCCGGCCCGCACGTGGATGAGCGGATCGTCGCCGACGCGGATGTCGGGCCGGCTGCCGCCGCCCGCGCGCGGGACGTCGACCTCCCGCTTTCGGATCTCCTCGAAGACCCGACGCGAGGCCTCGATCTCGTTGACCCCTTCCTTGATGAGGGCCGCCTCGAAGGCACGGGTCATCTTCCCCGCCTCGCAGGCGACGCGGATGTGCTCGACGCGCGCGCGCTCGGCCTCGGCGCCCAGCGTCCGATCGGTCTTCTCGACCGGATCGGCGTTCTGGGGTGAGGGAATGGGCAGCGGGTTCCCCTCGACGATCGTCTGCGAGCGGGCGTCTTCCATGGGTTTCGTCTCCTTCATCGTGGTCGCTCCCGCGACCTGAGTCTTCGGCGGGGCCGCGGGTGGCGGCGCTTCGGCGGCCGCGCGGGCCACGTAGCCCAGCGGCACGATCTCGCAGGTGTTCGCGTCGCTCGACTTTCCCTCGCGGACCTTCGCGCCTGCGTCAGCCGGGATCGGGACGAGCGAGGTCTCGAAGGGCTCCCAGTCGATCGCGAGCCTGACGGGCAGTGCGTTGCCCTTGCCCTCGGTCTCGACGAACTTGTAGACCCGGTAGCCGACCGACACGCTGCTGATGATCCCGTCGCGCACGTCCTGCCAGACGCCCTCAACGGCTTCGCGCTTCGAGAAGCGGACGCTGGCGCGCGCCTCGTTCTTCAGCAACCGGACACTGCCAGGGACGACGGCGCCCAGCTGATCGGCGACCGACCACGCGCTGTGCGAATCGAGCAGCGGGCCGCCTGCGTTCAGGCGATCGACCCGGACGTGCGCGGGGTCGAGCGACAGCGTCTCGAGGTAACGTTTGCCCGACATCCAATCGAACCGCTCGACGGGGGCCCCGGTGCTGAAGATCAACTCGACGCTGCGCTCTTCCTCGTTGATGCTGGCGACCGCAGCCCTGATCGAGAGCGGCGGCATCTGGACGGATCGGGGACCGACCTTGGATGGGGGCGCCAGGGCGGTGCTCATGTCGCCCCTGACGGTGGACCGGACTGACCCGGCCGGGAAGCCGCAAACACTGCGGGGGTGCGATCTCGACGATACCCCGCGAGATTCGCGGGCTACTGCTTCAGGCGATCCGGCACCAGAAGCCGCTCGGGGACGGGGAGCGCAGCCAGCCCTTGCGGTGGCAGGCCTGGAGATGCTGCCGCACGGTCTCGTGGTGCAAGTTCAAGCGCCGCGCGATGTAGCTGGTGCTGGGCGCCTCGCCGGTGGCGTCGAGGTACTGCTGAACGATCCGCAGCACGCGCCGTTGGCCCTCGGCGAGCGGTAGAACCGCACGCGCGCCATCCTCGTCGCCCGGACCGCGCATCTCCTCCGTCACGGCACGCCTCCCTCCTCAGCCCTCGTCGAGCGCGCACAGAGCCGCCTCGACACCCCGCTCGTAGCAGGCCCGGCAGTGGGGCATCGTGTCCTTGGGGTGCCTCTCCTTCAGGTTTTGGATTCGATCGCGGAGAGCCCGCAGCTCGACGGCCGCGTGGTCGCCCGCTGTCGAGTCCTCGATCGGCTCGACCTCGGCGGGCTCCCGCGTCACCAGGCTCAGCCCGCGCTCCGGGTTCTCGAGCGTCTCGGGTCGTACCGCCATGCGGTTCCTCCTGCTCATGCGGCGTCGTCCTCCTCGTCGTCGTCCTCGGGCATCTGCGGTGCTGGCTTGGGCGTCGGCGCCGATGTCGGCTCATCTGAAACGTCTGGGCTCGGGATCACCGTCCCTGTCGGGCGCGCCTGCGTAAGACCGGCATCCGATGTCTTCCGTGCATCGCTATCAAGCACGATTCCAAGATCGTCGAGCATCTTGTTGGCTGCGGCATACTCGGCCAACATTTCCTCCGGGTTGTGCCCCCGTTCCCGGATTGCCTCCGGCAGCGTCATGATCCCGGCCCGGATATTCCGCTTGTATGCCAGCCCCTCGTTGGACGGATCGATCATCGGCAGCGGCGGTGCCGTCCAGGCCGCTGCAGGCGCATCTCGGAGCCCGAAGATCCCCGCCACCTCCATCGCCCAGCCCCAGACGGGATCGCAGAACTGCGGGATCAGCATCCGCCACCGCCAGTCCTCAATCCGCGCCCAGTGCCGGAGCCGTGACATGCGCGCCGAGCTGAAGTTCGTGGCCGTGTAGTCCCCGGTCAGGTCCTCATAGGAGACCCCGAGGCCGGTCGCGATCGCGCGGAGCGTCGTGCGGATGTAGTCCGGATACTCGCGAACCGAGGGCGGCTGCACGACCTCGACATTCCGGCCGGGTGCGAGGTTCAGAATGCCCCCCGGTTCGAGGCTGTCGATCGTCGGTTCCGCGGGATCCACAGTTCCGATCGGCGGCGCGGTCCCGTCCACGTCAGTGGTGACCACCGAAAGGCAGGCGGCGACCTTTTGCTTCATCAGGGTCGCGTCATCGAAGTCGTCGAAGTCCTTGAATTTCAGGAGCACCGGCGCGAACCACGACGCGCCCCGAAGCTGGCCAGCGCGGTCCTGGCGATAGATGTGGAGCACGCTCTCGGCCGGCACCCTCACCGACGCATTCAGCATGGACAGCGATGCTCCCGGGTGTTCCCGGAAGAGCCAATAGGCGACCCGCCGACCGATCGCGTCGCGCTCGATGCCCTGCACGATGCTTCCGCCGTTCGGAAGCCTCTGATCCACCTTCGTCGTGTCGATGAAGTCCGGCTCGAGGACTTGGAGTTGTAGAGGGATCGGCAGCCCGTCATCGAGCTGACGCAGCCGCCTGCGCACGAGGACCTCGCCCGACTCGACAACCGTCCGCATGACGAGGTGCTGGAGACCAGCAAAGTCTTGTCGGCCGTCCGCGTCGCAGGCCGTCGTACCGGCCCACTCCTCCCAGAGCTTGGCCGCGCGCTCGTTCTTCGGCTTCGTCTTGGCGACGATCCCCCAGCCGACGACATGATCGCAGATCGTGGTGATGGCGCTCTCCGCGTGCCCGTTGTTGCGGACCAGATCTCGGGCTGCAGCGCGGAGGGCGGAAAGGGATGGCCCCATGGCAGCGTTCGCGTCGGCGAGGCTGCGATTCCATCCTTGCGTGCGCCGGCCGGAGGCGGCGCCCTCGTAGTGGCGGATGAGGATCTCGGCTGCAGTCCGCGCGCGGATGCGGCGCAGGCCAGCCTGTGGACTGAGGAAGCCGATCGCTCGATCAAGCCACGATCGCCGAAGCTGATCCACCTGCCAGCGGACCGGCAACGTGTTGGACCGTGCCATCTCAGACCCCCTTGCTGAACGCCGCGTAGCGCGTGGTCGAGGTTCCGGCCGCCGTGGCCACCGCAGCCTTCATGGCCGCCAAGAGCTGCAGCATCTCGGGGATCGAGCCGAAGGTGATGCTCTGGTCCGAGAAGGTGATCGTCCGCGCGCCGCGGCCGTCCGCGATCGCCCGTTCGAGCGCGTCGGTGTCCGTCTGGGTCCAGGCCATCCCGCTACCGTCCTTTCAGCCAGCCACCGCGACGGCGGCCGATCCATGGGTCCCGCGCTGGCTTCGGCGCAGGGGGCGGTTGTGGCACCGCCGGACGCGACATCCTCTCGGCCAGCGCCGTCAGATCGACGCGCGCGAGCCGCAGCGCCGCCATCGCCAGCACCGCGCAGTCCAACATCTCGTTCCGGGGCCGGACCTGCTTCCAGACCTGGATGGGGATGCCCTTCGTGTACTTCGTCACCAGCCGCTCGCTCGTGAGCTGCTGCGCCAGCTCCTCATCTGCCCACTCCGCAGCGGGGAGATGGACGTAGCCCGGCTGGGGCTCCAGCAGCGCGAGGCGCCCCTGGATGAGCGACTTCGCCGCATCGACCCCGATCGTGTAGAGCTCGACCGGCCGCGCCTCCTTGCCCCACGTCCGGGGCGAGGGCGAGGACACGATCGGGCGCTGCCCGTCCCGCCCGATCGTCGCGTAGACCCGGTGCTGGGCCTTCCGGAGCTGCCGGAGCACGAAGTCGTAGGCCTGGGTGGTCCGGTGGCCCGCGGTATCCAGGCACGTCGCCGTGACCGCCAGGCGGGCGCCGCCAGCGTGGAGGTAGCGCCGGGTCAACAGCTCGTCCAGCGCCGCCCACGGGCCCGGCTGCGAAGTGTCCCCCGGCAGCCGCTGGCGGTCCACCAGCCAGGATTCCTCGCCGGGCCCCCAGCCGACGACCAGCGCCTCGAGCCGGTCGTCCTGGGTGTCCACCCCCATGGTCAGGAAGCACGCCCCGGCCGGGACCTCGGCCTCGTAGACCTCGAGCCGCGACAGCAGCGAGTGGGGCTCGACCCCTTCGCCCTGTTCCGGCTCGACCGGCTCCCCGAGCGTCGTGTTCTGCCAGGTGTGCATCTCGCCCCGGTCGCCGGCCTTCTGCGCCTCCCGGGCCCGCAGGAAGCTCCCGACGATCTCCCGCAGCGACGAGAACGGGCTGTAGGCCTCCCAGACGTGGAACGAGACGATGGAGCGGTCCTTCCGGCCCGGGTTCTCCGGCCGCCACTCCCCGCGGCCCAGGATCGAGATCCGCTGGGCGTCGTCGATCGGGTGGTCGCAGGCCGGGCAGTGGAGGCGCGCCGTGTCGGCGTCCCCGGCCTCCCAGCGCACGTTCCGCCATTCGAAGGCGTGCATGTGGCTGCAAGCCGGGCAGGGGACGTAGAACCGCCTCTGGTCGCCCCGCTTGAACCAGGCATCGATGACGCCGTCCTTCACGGTGGGGGTCGACAGCAGCATGATCCGCCGGCGCCCACGGTAGGCGGCCGTCCGCTTCAGGGCGATCTGGATCGTGGACCCCTCCCCGGGTAGCTCCGGCGGGTAGCGGTCTACCTCGTCCAGAATCAGGACGCGGATTGAGCGGGCCGCGAGGGACGCCGCCGAGTTGGCCCCGCCGATCGACAGGGACCCACCTCGGAAGCTCTTCGCCAGGATCGTGTTCGAGGAGTCCTTCGCCCTGCGCTTCGAGACGCTGCCCCGCAGGATCGGGCTCGCCGCGATGACGGGGTCCAGCCGGTTCTTGGCGAAGTCCCGGGCCATGGGGTCCACCGTCGGCTCCACGATCAGGATCGGGCAGGGATCATGGGCGATGTGGTAGGCGACGATCGCCACGGCGATCGATGTCTTCCCGAACTGGCTGGAGCCACGCACCGCCACGTACTCGACCCCGGCCTCATGGAGAGCGTCCAGGATGCCCCGCTGATAGGGCGCGAAGTCGGTCTGCCAGTGCGTCCCGGCCAAGGGCCCTGTCGTCACCACGAGCTCCCGGTCGCAGAACTCCGACACGGTGAGCCGCGGGGGCGGCGCCCAGCCGGCCCGGACCTGCGCCAAGACCCGCTCGACCGCGAGCCCGGCCTCCGCATGGTGATCATCGTCGAACAGGAGCGCCGTGCTCACGCCGCCCTCCCGCCGCCCGGTTGGGGCTCCGCCTCACGGGCGCCAGCGAACTGCCTCAAGACGTCGTAGACGGCGTCCCGCAGCACCCGCTCCGTCCCCGGAACCCCCTCGAGCGTCCCCGCCCGGTGCAACCGGTCAGAGAAGGTCGTCGGCAGCGACAGCAGCATCGCCCGGACCCCGGCCACCTCGGCCGCCCAGGCCCGCTCGACATCGGCCGCGGGCAGCAGCTCCCGCTGCCGGATCCGGTGCGTCTGCTGCGCCAGCTCGGCCTGCCAGTGGTCCCGCGCCGCCTTCTCCTGGATCGGGTCCAGCGGACCGTCAACCGCCTTCCGCGCCGCCTCGTCCCGGGCCGCCAGCCACGCCCGCACAGCCTCGAGGCTGTACCGCGACGGTCGCCCCCGCCCGCCCCGCACCACGATCGGAAGTCCCTGCCGTTCCCACTTCGAGATGCTGTCCATGTGCACGCCGAGGGCCTCCGCCACCTCCCGGCGGGTCGCCAGCTTTGCGCGCGCCTGGCGCTTCGGTTTCGCCTCGCCCGCGCGCTTTCTGCGCTGCCTCGCCATGTCGTTGAAGCCCTAGAGGTTGGCCCTAATGGCCACTGGTATCTGCGGCATGTGCGCGCCCGTTTGACC
>Ga0209521_10001628_pt1 | contig 18283 bp, 20 predicted proteins | sample Rifsed19ft4_FD_184016 | JGI IMG/M metagenome (GOLD analysis project Ga0209521, IMG submission 184016) | Soil microbial communities from Rifle, Colorado, USA - sediment 19ft 4 (version 2) | ecosystem: Environmental > Terrestrial > Deep subsurface > Rock core/Sediment | place: Rifle, Colorado...
TAAGTCAAAAATTATAAAGTAATACATATTACAATGTGTGTCACCTTACATTACGAAAAAATTTCCCCCTCAACAAAACCCCAACAAATCAACGATCTCCTGCTGTTTGGAACCTTGGCCATCAAAATAGTTAACTTCAATGTTTATAACAACTCAGAAGTAGGATTGTCCTTTGATACCCCACGCCTTGCACTAAGACAAAAAGTCTTTGAAGACTTGTGGTAATCATGATGCCTTAACTCGTAGCCTGTTATCTCATTAAAGCTTGTTTTTAAAAAATATTCATTCTCTGCTATTAAACTCTCAAACGCCTCCTCAAGGCTATTGCCTTTGGCAAAGCCGATAACCTGACAATTTTCAATATCAGGGTCAGGAGACTCAGAACCCGGCTGGAAAGTAAAGCCTTCGGTGGTTATGAAGAATGGAGTTTCGTTGACTTTTATTCTTTCTCAACATAATACCTGCCAGCATTGAAATACTGAATCTATAAAAGATTTCCATTACCCGTCCGGCCACTTTGATAAACCAAGAATATGCGATACAAATGTTTTTCTTGCATAAAAGGCTCTGCTCGTGCTTCCATGCCCTGCGCCTTTCGTTCGTGGTTGTACAAGAATACCCATTTTGCCGGTTAGAGCATTAAAACCTTTATTTTTTATTGCATACCTTACAAGTTCATAATCAGATTTCACCTGCTTATAAATAATAGGATTATCAAGGTCAAAAGTGCTTACCCTTACAAGAGTAGACGCATTTTCCTCTTTTGATTCAAACATGCGTGCACAAACAACTATCTTTTTAAGTTTCGTTAAAAGATGGCTATCCTCAAATTTTTTTTGCAATACATTTACAGGGTCTATCATTGTGATTGCCATTGTTTCTTTCACTACAACCACCTCGGTCTTTAATCTTTTCAAGGGGACTATTTTCAACTCCCATGAGCCAAAATTAGGGGATTGTGCTAATCGAGAGGTTCAAAATATGAGTCCTCGATTATTCCAGTTCCAACCAGTCGTATGCATTCGTCAGGTATGGCATTCAATGCCCTTGTTAAAACTTCCCTTAACAATTCAGCGTCTTCTGGGAATTCTGACTTTCCGTCCCATTCGTCACTTAATCTTTCTGCGATAGCCCTTGCCCACTCATCTGTTGAATGATTCATTTTCATTCCTCACAATCTAAGCTTTGATTCAATGCTTATAAGTTCACTTGTTTTTGAATGTAATTCAGCTACAGCATTATAGCTCCAAAACCCAACCCGCTTGATAATAGGCTTAAATGCCTCTAAGGATAATTTCGATTGAAATTCTTTCTTCCTCGCATCATCAGCAACTATTCGAAAATCAGTATAGAAATCTTGAAGCTCAATGAATTTCAATAATGAATTATACATCGGTGTTGAATGTTCAATTTCAAAAAGGCTTGCAAGCATATTTCTCTCATTAAACCATGTTACATCAATCGTTTGCGTCATACGAACTATATGGTCGTAACTAAATTTATAAATATCAGAGATTGTCGTAATATCAGAAAGCTTCTTGCCCAAATAAAGTCTATTTTTATCTTGATTAGGAACAAATGTTTGAAATTTTTTTAGATTTCCAATTTCAACAAGTAATCCTTGATAGTATGTGTGATTAAATTCTTCTTTTTGAGATTTGGATATTTCTTTTGTGGGTAAAATATCAGTGGGCAACTTTTCTTTATAAGATTTCAATGCCCACAGTCCTGGCTTAATCTTAAAGAAAAATCTTTCATCTTGTACTATCCTTCTGATACTTGCGAAAGGTGTTTTTGTTTTCCATACACAATCCTTAACTTTCAACACCTCTTGATTTAGAAAACCAAGCGTAGCGTATCCCCCATGTTCTTCCATCACGTTTATTACAGCTTCATGTTGTCTCATACCGATACCGCTCCAAGTTCCTGCATGGCAAAGCCAACTGAATAAATTATATGTGTTGTTCCAGAGACCCAGATAGTACCGTTAGGCTTTAGTACACGCTGGCAGGCCTTTAACCATTCAAGCGTAAATTTATGATTTTCTTCTACCCCTCTGGACTTATCCCATTTTCCCTTATTTACAGAAACCATCTTTCCAGCATGGCAGGTAATCCCCCCATTAGAGAGAAAATAAGGGGGATCTGCAAATATCATGTCAACACTATTTTCCCTTGCATGATTTAATACTTCTATGCAATCACCGTTGAGAAGTCTTATGGAGTGTTCCGGGTTATCATAGTAAATAGTAAAAGGTTTTTTATTCTCAGTAGCAGGATTCGCCTCAGAAATATAAAATTCACATGGATCTATTGATAAACTATAGGTTTTAATCCTTTTCCTGGGAGATTTGGTTTTATTACTTTTTATTTTATTGACTTTTTCCATCGAATTTTTCTATACATAATAATTTTTCTGAAGATATATTCAGAGTAAAGTATTATGAATTTTCTGTGTTGTCAAGGTAAACAAAATATATTCCTTACTCATCCTCCATTCAAATTTCTTAAGGTTCAGGTCACGGGGGATGTTAAATGTTTCAATTAGTAATTAATTGTGTTAGACGCAAATATGACGCAATTAAATTTTTATTTGCGTCTCTAATTGCGTTATACGCAACCATAACGCAACTGCTTAGTGAACTCTCAATTTGACCTTTCTTTCTTTATCAGAACAGTCTTACCACTGGCAATACTATATATATGATATTAAATCAGGTCAAGCCTACCTTTAGGTGTCCGCTCTAAATGTATTTTTCCACTATCGCAAGGTTTCTTTCCACTGCACCTCTGTTTTTCTCTATGATCTGATAACCCTTTTCACCCATCTTTTTACGCATATCCGGATCATTTAACAGTTCTATAAGTACCCTTGCAAGGTCCTCTCTGTTATCGACCCTCACGCCTGCCCCATTACCTATTATCTCTTCTGTTATCTCCTGGAAATTGAACATATGCTGGCCAAAGATTACCGGCCTCTTATAATAGATTGCCTCAAGTGGGTTCTGTCCTCCATGGGGGATAAAGCTTCCGCCGATGATCACAACATCAGCCATGCTGTAGAGTGTTGCAAGTTCTCCAATGGTATCGACTATCATCACAGTATTGTAAGGAATGGTATTCATCTTTGAACTATTAAGCTCTGTCCTTCTGACCACCTCAAGACCCTGCATCTTGACCAGCCTTTCTATCTCCCCCGTCCTTTCTATATGCCGGGGTGCTATGATCAGCCTGATCTTTTCGCCACCTCCGGTACACTTCTTATATGATTCGAGGATCATCTCCTCTTCACCCTTATGGGTACTCCCTGCGATAATCACCAGGTCGTCTTTATCTATCCCAAACACTCCTTTTTTTTCCATCAAATCCTTCCCGCTCACGTCTATAAACTTCTGATCATATTTCATATTCCCGGTAATCTTGATGGCATTATCCGGGGCACCAATCGACTTGATCCTTCTTGCATCCTCATCACTCTGCATGCAAAAAAGGTCAACATTTTTAAGTACCCTTTTCATAAATGGCCTGATAAAGGTGTAACCACGCAATGTACGAGGTGATATCCTTCCATTTATAATAATAGACACCGCCCCTGCGCGCCTTATCTGCCTCAGGAAGTTCGGCCATAGCTCAGTCTCTACCAAAATGAAAATATGAGGCCTTATTGTATTTATAACCCTCTTTACAATCCATGGCAGGTCAAATGGAAAATATATTATATGGTCCACCTCAGGAAGCCTTTTATGTGCCACATCATATCCAGTGGGTGTTACAGTAGACAGGATAAGTCTTATATCCGGATGTCTCTTTTTAAGTTCCTTGATAAAGGGGGTTACTGCATTGACTTCACCAACTGAAACAGCGTGAATATGTATACGCTTCCCGCTGGATGGCGCCTGTTTGATATGCTGTGGGAGTATCCCTGTTTTTTCAATAAACCCCTTTCTGTGTTTCTCTTTTGTAAAAACTTTATAGACCCAGAAAGGAGATGTGGCAATCAGTATGGTAATTAGCAGAAAATTATAAATAAAGTACATAACAACCTACTGTATTCCGCCTTTAAAATAATGATCAGACTTTTCTGTCATTTCATTGAGCCTCTTTTCAAGCTCAGCCCGCCTGGCCTCAAGCTCCCTCTCAGAAATGTCCCTAGGTATATAGACAGGCTCCCCGTATATTATCACAACACGACTGAAAGGTTTCGGAATGATAAACCTGTCCCAGCTTTTAAACACATATGCCTTCTCCGTACCATATGTAACCGGCAGAATGGGGACTCCGCCAAGTCTCGCAAGATGGAGGACACCGCTCTGAACTTTAAAGACCGGGCCGCGTGAACCATCAACGGTTATAAATACAGACTTCTTATCTTTCACTATCTTTATCAATTCACGCAAGGCCTTTGTTCCTCCTTCGTATGAAGACCCCCTGATGGAAAACACACCGTATAACTTCAGTATTCTGGAGATTATTTCCCCGTCTATGCTGGGGCTTACGAGTACATACAATCTCCATTGCCAGCGGTATAGAAAAGGGAAAAAGAGCATCCTGCCATGCCATAATGCATAAATGGGGTTTACGCCTTTAGTGAGAAGGGATTGTTCTGACTCCCTGCCAACAAATACCTTTCTGTATGTCATACCGAGGAGGTATATCAGAATCATTCCTGCAGGCGGGATGATATATTTATAGAGAATTCTTTTAAAAAGGTCCATTTAAAAATAGCTGGACAACGATGGCGTTCCTAATCCTGGTGAATAATGTCTTTCAGGAGACTACGAAGTCTGTTCAGTGCTATGGCACGATGACTTATCTTATTCTTAATATCACCTCCAAGTTCAGCAAAGGTTTTCCCATATTCAGGCACAATAAACACCGGATCATAGCCAAATCCTGAAGTCCCTCTTTCCCTGGTCCCAATGATGCCGGAACATTCACCCAGCACGGTTTGTATTTCACCACCGGCAAGAGCAATGGCTATCACGCATACAAACCTCGCTGTCCTCTTTTCAGAGGGTACATCACTAAGTAGACTGAGCAGCTTTTTTATATTTTCAGAATCAGTTGCCCCTTCTCCTCCGAACCGTGCTGAATATACACCTGGTGCACCAGCGAGTGCATCGACCTCAAGGCCTGAATCATCCGCAATAGTAATAAGACCTGTATATTTCGATACTGTAACTGCCTTTTTCCGTGCATTCTCTTCAAATGTATTGCCATCCTCGATAATATCCGGGATATCAGGATAACAGAAAAGGGTATGCATCTCCAAACCATCCCTAATATCTGATTCTTTGAGGATAGTCCTCATCTCTTCTATCTTGCCCTGATTCTTTGTGGCAAGGATTAGCTTTAACATTAATGTCAGATCAGGTCTCCAACCAGTTTCTTCTGCATTTCAATAAGCTCTTCTATGCCTTGTTTGGCAAGAGCAATAAGACCCTCCATCTGTGTTTTTGAGAAAGGTGATCCCTCGGCAGTACCCTGAACTTCAACAAACTTCCCCTTTCCTGTCATAACAATATTCATATCAACCTCTGCAGTAGAATCTTCAGAATAATTAAGGTCAAGGACAGGCTCTCCATCTATTATCCCGACACTCACAGCAGCAAGATAATCTTTTAATGGGATCTCCTCAATCAGCCTGTTTTTATGTGCAAATTTCATTGCATCTACAAGCGCAACAAATGAACCGGTAATAGAAGCTGTACGCGTCCCGCCATCTGCCTGAATTACATCACAGTCTATCCACACTGTCCGCTCCCCTAATTTATCCAGTGCCACTACAGCCCGCAATGCCCTGCCTATAAGCCGCTGAATCTCATGTGTGCGTCCACCTATCTTACCTTTAGACGCTTCCCTTACCACCCTTGCATGGGCAGATCTGGGGAGCATTGAATATTCAGCAGTAATCCATCCCTTATTCTGGTCCTTAAGGTGCGGGGGGACCTTCTCTTCTATAGTTGCGGTGCAGATAACCCTCGTATCCCCTACCTCTATCAGGGCCGAGCCTTCAGCATATTTTATATAATTCCTGTGTATCTTTACCTGCCTCAATTCATCATTTTTTCTTCCATTTATACGTTTCATATGAAACACCCCTAACTTAACTTTTCTTTGTCAGGCAAGATGCCTGACCTGTTAACCCAGATCCACCTTATCCACTTTATATATTTTCTCTCCGAGGAATCTGCTCCCCTGCTCTTCAAAACGGACAGGGACATCAGTTACAAAATATCTTCTTACAGGTGTTGTCTTTGTATCGCTCTCTGACCCCGATAAGTTAATCAGACCGAGATTAGTTAGCAATTCCCGCACTTCTGATGCCGTCTCTTCTGCAGAGTCTATCAGCCTTACACCATCTCCCATTACCTTCTGAATAGCACTTTTTAATAATGGGTAATGTGTGCATCCAAGCACCAGTGTGTCTATCCTGTCGTTTCTTAAAGAAGTCAGATAACGTCCTGCAACAGATATGGTGATGTCATCATTAAGCCATCCCTCTTCAACGAGCGGGACAAATAAGGGGCATGGCTGACCAATAACGGTTATATCAGGATTCACAGACTTTATCGCCTTTGTATAAGCACTGCTCCTGATAGTAGTTTCAGTCCCTATTATCCCGATCCTGCCATTCTTCGTAGCCTTTGTAGCTGCCCTCGCACCCGCCTCTATAACTCCTATCAGGGGAAGGGGGAACTCTTTTCTTAATACAGGGAGACTGACCGCTGATGCTGTATTGCAGGCAACCACAAGGAGTTTAATATTATATTTCAAAAGGAAGCGGGTATTCTCTATTGAATATTTAATTACCGTCTCCTCAGACTTAGTCCCATAGGGGAGGCGCGCTGTATCGCCAAGATACAGTGTTTCCTCTTCAGGAAGAAGCTTAATAATTTCCTTCAGTACTGTAAGTCCCCCTATACCGGAATCAAAAATACCTAAAGGTCTTTTTTCGTTTTTCATGGAGAAGATAATGCTATGATAATTAGGTTTGTGAAGTCAAGTGCAGATAGGGCATCCTTAATGCCTTTTTCCTGTATCCCAGGTTCAGACCAATCCTGTATGTTATCCCCTTTGGACTTCGTAAACATCTTTTCAGTATATTTTTAATTGTGTAAGTATTCCGGAATACCCAGTAGTATCCATTCTGGAGTTCATCTGTTGTCATCCCCTTTGGCTGGAATACGACTTCGCCTGTATGATACTTAGCCCAGTCCCTGTCGATTATCCTTCCTTCTTTTTCAAGGACATTGTAAGTTACTGTGCCAGGAAACGGAGTAAGTATATGAAACTGTGCTGCATCCATACCTGTCTCCATTATAAAGTCAAAGGTATTTTTAAAAACCGTTTTATCATCTTCATCTAATCCAAACACAAAACTTCCAAGGATATTTATACCTGCAGCATGTATCTTTTTTATTGCCTCTTTATAGCCCTTTGCAGAGTTCCAGCCCTTATGCATCTTCTCAAGGTTTTTCTGTGACAGACTCTCAAATCCAATAAATACATATTTGCCACCGCTCTTTGCATATAGATTCAGAAGCTCCGGGTCTTTCGCCAATGTTATGGATGCCTGACTCCCCCATGTAACCTTAAGCGGTATCAATTCCTTAAAAAGCTCTTTGGCATATCTCGGCCTGCCAACTATGTTGTCATCAACAAAGAAAAAATCTTTTCTGTCAAATCCTTTAATCTCCTTAATAACATCTTCAACAGGCCTTACCCTGAATTCATGGCCAAAAAAAGAAGTTACCGTACAGTAGTCGCAGTTGAATGGACAGCCTCTTGTTGCCTGAAGTGAATTAAAACCTGTTACAAACATCTTTCTGTCAAGAAGGTCCCGGCGGGGGATTGCCATGCTTTTCATCTCACATAAATGCTCAGCCTTATATCCTCTTTTCATTACCCCCTTTTTAAAATCTTCAAGTGCCTTTTGCCAGACCAGTTCTGCCTCTCCTATAATAACAGAATCCGCATGTTCAAGGGCTTCATCCGGCATTGCAGAGACATGTACACCTCCCATAATAACTTTCACACCTTTTGCCCTGAAATTATCCGCAATCTCATAGGCACTCGGCATATCTGCTGTGAATCCTGTTATACCAACAAGATCCACCTTTGCATTGTAATCAACGGGTTTGGCCCTTGCATCCAGTATCTCTACATCCCACTCCCCGGGTGTAATCGCTGCAATGGTCGGTAAGTTTAAACGAATGAATCCTGCCTTCCCCTTCCTGGAGATCTTACCCCAGTAACCGCGTTCGCTTTTTGGGAGGATTAAAAGTAATTTCATATAGTTACACACTAACAGGTATTAACCTTAATAGCAAGCCACGATTCTTTATAACCTGATTCTTTATAGCCATAAATTTTATTTGCTTGACTTAAGGTTCGAAAACATGATATTGTTTTAAACAAGATTTTAGAAGTTTTTGCGTTAACAGGAAGCCACAAAGACTTTTAGCTTTGTGGCTTTTTTTATTGCTGCCTTCTGAGATTTTAATTTACAGATAAGGAGGTAAACAAAATGGCACAAGGAACTGTGAAATGGTTCAATGAATCCAAAGGATTTGGCTTCATCGCTGCTGAAGACGGCACAGAATTGTTCGTACACTATTCTGCAATTCAGGGCGATGGATTTAAGACCCTTGTTGAGGGTGATTCAGTCAGCTTTGAAACTGAACAGGGCCCGAAAGGTCCCAAGGCGATCAACATCGTCAAAATCTAAATAAATAAGGAGGCCCCCTTTAATGGACGGGCCTCCTCATTTGAGAGGCAAATGATTAATAAAAGGAATGATGTAAAGTTAGAAAGGATTCAGAAGAGGCGTGATGCAGGTACTGTGGTTAAACGCTTTCCCGGGGTTGCTGAAATCGTTATCAATATGACGTACAATCAAAAAGGAATAAGACCTATAATCAGAACCTTTAATTTTTCCCCCAATAGTTATGCCTTTTTCAGGATAGATTGCTTAAGCAAAGAATGCGTTGATGGCGGGTTTGATCTGACGCGGGTTATAACCACAATGATCAGGAATCGCAGCGTAGTGGAAAAAGGTGCACTCAATTGTGAAGGCAATGATCCCTCCGGAGACTCCTCAGATATTGTCTATGAAGTTACTATACAATATATGAAATAATAGGTGAATGGATGTTACAAGACCTGACCCCATCCCGAAGTTATTTCTGAAGCAGGAAAAAAAGCTCTCCTTCTTCTTTCATGAATCCTGCTCCTTTCCCTGCATCGGGGCCTTCGCCCCAGAAGAGGTCAACCCTTCCTGCTCCTTTTATTGCTGCACCCTCGTCCTGATTTACAACAAACCGCTGGATATCCATCCAATCATCGATTTTGCCGGATGAATCAACAACCGGTGAGGTTGTCTTTATAAAAGATAGTCCTCCCCTTGGAAAGAGAGACGGGTCAGTAGCTATTGAGTGTCCCGGTGTCAGAGGGACCTGCAGGCTCCCTTTTGCAGGCGAATTGGTCAATTTAAAAAATATATAGCGGGGGTTCTGATACAGAATGTCATCAAGTTTATCAGGATTGTTCCTGAGATATTGCTTGATGCCCTCAACATTTCCATCTTTTGGTCTGATAAGGTCTTTGTCCATCATGAACTTACCTACACTGATATAGGGCTGGCCATTATTACCTGAATAGTGAACACCTATCATAGAACCATCAGGCAGTTTAATGGTACCTGAACCCTGTATATGCAAAAAGTACGCCTCCACCGGGTCAGCAAGCCATGCTATTTCAAACCCCTTCCCTTCCAGGACATTGAGTCCGTCAATTTGACCGCGTGTATAGTAGGGAGAATCTTTCTTTAGATCCTTTGGAGGTCTGTATAGCGGGTAACGATACTTTTCTGATGGAGACAGGCTCCCCTCAATCTCCGGTACATAATAACCGGTAAACACTACCTTGCCTCTCCCATCAGTACCAGGCGCCTGATACCACTCGAACATATATTCCATAATAATACCAAGCATCTCCTCTGAGACTGTATGATCAATAACCTGGAGGAATGTCCGCTGCGTCCTCGCAACATCTCCTGCCCGTACCATCCTTCCGCCATAATTAAACTCCGTGTCATTATCTATACTCTCAAGATATTCAAGATTATTTTTTATGGCCTTACGCAGGGCCTCCCGGTCTATTGCACTATAGTTGTTGTATATAGCAGAAGGTTCACTGATATAAGCAAGATTGCTTAGATTATCTGCATAAGGCCGCCTCGTATAAGAGGTCATACAGCCTGCTGCAATTAAAATTGTGACAAGTAAAAAATATATATTCTTCATACAAAAATCCCGTACACCAAATCCTTGCCTGACAAAACTCTTAAAATTGAATCCTTATTGCGGCACCTATTTTTTCTCCATTTCCATACGGTGTAAGTGTAACACCTTTATGAAGGTCTTTATTATACCTGACTATGGTTTTGCCAACTACAGTTCCAATCACGGCGCCTGCCGCTACATCCGATGGAAAGTGTGCCTCCTGCTCTATCCTTGCAAGCCCGACTAATGCAGCTATCCCATAAGATGTTATATCCACCCATCGCTCATCATAGTATTCTGCAATCACGGAGGCCAGGGAGAATGCCTGAGTGGTATGACCTGATGGGAATGATTTGTCACCTCCAAATGGTTCAAAATGATATGCCCCCTTGTCCTGATAAGGCCTGCTCCGGCCAACTGCAAGTTTCAGGGTAGGAGTTATAATACCGGCGCTTACGATACTTGATGCAAACGCATCCTTAGCCACGCTCTTTGCCTTATTATTCCCGAATATCATCCCTGCTCCGTAAAACCCTCCCATTATCCCAAAGGAAGGTAATGAACCAAACTCCTGAATAAACCTTGCAAAATCATCTGCGGATTCAGTCCTGTTTTCTTTAACCTCATCAGATATCGACCCATCAAAAACCATAACAGCCCCAATTCCAACAGTGTAAAGGGAAAAATCCAGCCAATCCCTTTGGTCCCATCTTGCTGGTGCTGTTAATGTGTGCAAAGTATCCTGAACAAGGATCCCGGCATATCTTTGAGTAGAAGCAGTAAAAGTTTCTTCGGCAAATACCGCATTTGGATTAATGATATGAAAGATTATCAGCCAGAGAGTAATTCTAACAATCCGACATCTCAAAGTAAGAAAATTTTCCCCATTCACGAATATTATGCTCTATAAGATCATGAGTCTTGCGGATTCTGAAATGGCATGAAACATGTTAACATAATCCATATTCAAATTCTATACAGACCTCCGCTGATTGGTACTTGACAATTGGTACTTGACACTTGTAATAACCATCCTTTATGGTAAAGAGCTGAATGATATCATGGGTAATCTTTGCACTTATAGCCGCGTTTACACTCGCAACTGCTGATTCCATCAGTAAAAAGGCCTTACGGAATACAGATGAGTATGTAATTGCCTGGGTCAGACAGGGATATTCACTGCCATTTCTTGCAGTGGCCTTCTTTTTTATTGAAATCCCAACGCTGGACAGGACCTTCTGGTTGACACTTCTCCTGATGCTTCCATTAGAGATCACTGCAATAATCCTTTATGTAAAGGCTATTAAGATCTCTCCTCTGTCTGTTACTATCCCATTTCTGACATTAAGCCCGGTATTTATTATCCTGACTGCCTTTCTTGTTTTGGGAGAGTTGCCTGACAAGTCAGGCCTCGTTGGAATTATCCTCATAGCATTTGGCGGCTATCTTCTCAATATAAGGGCAACCACTAATGGGATCCTCGGTCCTGTTAAAGCCATAGGAAAGGAGAGGGGCTCTATCTTTATGATAGGAGTAGCATTAATCTACAGTATTACATCAACCCTCGGAAAAGTTTCGATTCAACACTCAAGCCCCATATTCTTTGGTTTTTTCTATCCCTTTGTCCTTACTATAATACTAACTATTATCCTGGGCAGTAAGGGGATTTTAAACCAGGTTGTATCTACTCCAAAAATCTTTATTGGTATTGGACTTTTTATATCTATAATGGTGATGTCTCATTTCATTGCCCTGAGCATGACTGATGTTGCGTATATGATCTCTGTTAAGAGGTTTAATCTTATCTTCAGTGTTATCTATGGAAGGTTCTTATTCAGGGAGAAGAATACCGGTGAGAGGCTTATTGGAAGTCTTATGATGATTACAGGTGTTATCTCAATCACCCTATTTTAGTTTTATCACATTCCCCTTTCGTATGGCTGATACAATACCTTTTAAGACCTTTTCCCTCTCCTTCCTGCTATTAATCCCTTTCATCACTTTAGACCGTGCGATTTTTAAAAGTTTTAGATATCCTGAATACTCGGGTCCATAGAGTCTCTGTAGTTCTTTTCTTATTACCTTTGCCAAAGCAGGGCTGGCACCGCCTGTAGAAATAGCTATGGTAAGCATGCCGCGATTAAAAACAGACGGGACAATAAAATTACAGAGAGAAGGTGTATCAACTACATTCAGGAGCTTATTTAAAGATATAGCATCCGCTGCTATCCTTTTATTTGTCTCCGGAGAGCCGGTTGCAGCAATAACAATAAATACAGACTTGATATCTCCACTCCTGTAATTACGCCGGAGATGTCTTATTAATCCCTTTTCCTTGTATTGTGTGATGCGTCTCGTAATCTCAGGGCTAATAACAGTTATCATGGCACCTGTCCTCATAAGGGCAGAACACTTTCTTTCAGCAACCCTGCCGCCGCCAACTATCACACACTTTGTACCCTTAAGATTTAAAAAAATGGGATAATATTTTTTTTCTGTCATCCGATAACTTTTTGTTAGCAGGATTGAAATTAGTTGCAAAACTGCCCTTGTTTGAGGTAAATTATACCAAAATAAATTAGAATTTAACATCCGGATTAGTTAGCTGGTTGACGCAATAATGGAAAATAGGGTATACTCATTTTTATTCTTTTACTAAAAATCATCAATATTTATCATTAATTTTACAAGGAGGAATTTATGACATTAACAGAGATCAAAAAGATCGCCCAGAAATTGGGGCTCCCCACAACTGCACCCAAGACTGAGTTAATCAAATCCATTCAGCGCAAAGAGGGAAACTTTGATTGTTTTGGGACTACAGTTGAAGGCTTTTGTGACCAGTTTAATTGCATGTGGAGAGCAGATTGCTTAAAGCCAGCTAACAGGGCCCAGTAGCAGGCCTGTTTTGTTGATAAAGAAAAGTTTTCCACTTTATATCCTTATAATTAATATAGTCCTCACCCTGATTTTATCTGAAGGAAATATTTCAGAAGCGGGGTTTATAGCAGAACCTGTTATAAAAGGTATTGAATTTCCTGTAACCATATCTTTTACCAGTGATGGACGATTATTCTTTACAGAGCGATGCAGTGGAAAAGTCCGTGTAATTGAGAAGGCCATCACTTCCACACCAAAACTTCTCCCTGAACCAGTATTCCGGTTCGGACCTGTAAGTTGCTATTTTGAAAGGGGATTACTCGGACTTACTCTGGATCCGCAATTTGGGAAAAACGGATTTCTATATGTGTATTATTCTCACAAAGGGAGTGGCCACGATGACCCATATCGGCACAGGCTTATGCGGATTACAGTAAAAGATAATAAGGGTTCAAACCCTGTGGCTATACTGGACAATCTTCCGATAGGCAGTCAGCGGGAATGGGGACGCGGAAATCACAATGGCGGAAACATTACCTTTGGGACTGATGGTAAATTATATCTCTCAATAGGAGATGTTGCAGAACCAGAGAATTCTATGGATATGCAGTCTTTTGCAGGAAAGATACTCCGCCTGAATTCAGATGGTACAGCACCAAAAGATAATCCGTTTTATGACCAGTCAAAACCTGACTCTCCAAAATCGTACATATATGCTTATGGCCTGAGGAATAGCTTTGACCTAACATTTCACCCTGCTACTGGCATATTATATTCAACTGAAAATGGCCCTGATATAAACGATGAGATAAATATCATTTACGCTGGAAAGAATTACGGGTGGGGACCTGACAGGATAAGTGGTAAACAAAATAAGAAAGGCCTTGAAGATCCGATAATTGTCTATCCATCAACCATTGCACCAACCGGGATTACATTCTATACAGGAACAAAATATCCGTCAGAATACCGTGATAATCTTTTTTTTGCTGACTGGAATAATGGGAACATTCATAGGGTAATCCTCGACAACCGAAAAGGGGTGGTATCAAAGGTTGATGATAACTTCTTTAAACATGATGATGGAATTGTTGATATGGTGGAAGGCCCTGACGGTCTCATCTACTTTACAGACCAGGGAGGCATTTATAGGCTTATTTATAAGCATTAGATTATGTCAACTCTTGACTTGGCAATTAATCACCTATAAAATATTACGTTATTGTAACGGCGGCGTAGCCAAGTGGTAAGGCAGAGGTCTGCAAAACCTCTATTCAACGGTTCAAATCCGTTCGCCGCCTCCAATGAAATCAAGTAGTTGCAGCATCCCTCTCAAAGTTTTTCAGCGTCCTTCCTTGTCCCGTTTACCGTCTCCCAGGGTCGCTTACCATGTTGATCCCTATAATCTAAGACTATCTTTCTATGGATAACACCTTGTCAAGTGTTGGCTCAGTCAGGTACAATGAAGTGGTATGTGAATTGCAGTAAAAAGCCCTTATGAGAAGTAAACATGCCTATCTATTTATCCCATTACTTATCCTTTTAACCTTCGAGCTGACCTCATGGTCGGATGTTGCTTATGCAAAAGACCTTCTCAGGATAGAGATCAAAAAGGATGGTGTATATTACCTCTCTCAATCTGCCATTCAGAAAGCGGGCATCCCACCGAACACTATAAACCCCTCTACTATCAAGATTTTTAATCAGGGTGTTGAGATACCTATCCATGTCCATGGTGAAGAAGACCACAGCCTTGATCCTCCCGACTATATAGAGTTCTATGCCAGAGGGATATCAAGGGACTCAGAATACCATGATTTTACGGATATAAATATCTACTGGGTGGAGTGGGGAGGAGATGATGGTAAGAGGATGATCACCAGAGATGGAACACCGGGTAATTCTCCTCCACCTCTTTCATTTATAGATCGCCTCCATATTGAGACAGATTGGAGATGGTGGCGGGAAAAACCTGAAAATGAAGAAAATGACTACTGGTTCTGGGATAAGATCTGGGCAACAGGCGAAGAGGAATATACATTTAAAGAGAAACCCTTCCCAATAAAAAATTTAGATAAAAATTCGAATGGTTGCGCTGTAAGGGTTTCTGTCCATGGGATAACAGATGTATTTACATCCCCTGATCACCATACAACAATATCTTTAAATGATATACCGTTAATCGACAAAGAGTGGAACGGTATGGTGCCGGAAAAGCTTGAGAGGAAGATTCCCTGTAGTAATCTCAACGAAGGTAATAATTATTTAAAGATCGAGGCTGTCAAAGTTCCGGTTACTGATCCAGATTGGATAGATATTCTTGATATAGACGGAGATGGTTTCCTTGATATCGACAGTATTTATCTTAACTGGTTTGAAATAGACTACAGGAAGACCTACAGGGCATATAATAACTACCTGAGGTTTACAGGGGCCGGTAATGGCCCTGTTGATTTTGCCCTCCACAACTTCTATCTTGATCTTGACCCAAATTTTATAACCATACTGGATATAACAGAATATCCGGATAATATATACAGATTCAACAACATCAAAGTTGAGAATATATCACCATACCCTGTCTACTTCAGGGATTCCCTGAATTCCCAGGAAAAGGAATATGTGGCAACAGTAATTAATAACCCGATAGGGAGGCCGGATAAAATAGAAAAATATTCCCTTCCTTCAGTTCTGAAGAACGCTACAAACAGGGCAGACTATATAATAATTACCGATGAGGACCTCTTTGAGAGTGCCCGCCGGCTTTCAGACTACCGAAGCAAGTATGGTCTTAAAACAGCAGTGATAAAGATCAATGATATATATGATGAATTCAGTCACGGTATATTCACCCCAAAGGCTATAAGGGAATTTCTGAAACATGCCTACACTAACTGGTCACTCCCGCCAAAATATGTTGTCCTCTTCGGCGATGCAAATTACGATTATAAAAACAACTATGGATATGGTGAGCCCAATATGGTACCGACATACCTGGTTCCCGGGGAATTTGGGTTGATATTCTCAGATAACTGGTTTGCAGATATTGAGGGAGATGTACTTCCGGAGATGATAATCGGGCGGATATCTGTGAAGAATGCAGGGGAGGCAGATATTGTAGTAGATAAGATTATCAAATATGAGTCCTCACAGCAAGCCCCCTGGCAGAAAAATCTTCTCTTTGTAACTGATGATGACAATAACGAATTCGAAGGGCTTTCAGATAGTCTGGCCGGCTCCCTTCCACAAGATTATACAGGTAATAAGGTCTATATGAGTACATACTATGATTTAATACCTGATAACCAGGATAAGGCCATGGAGACGGCAAGGCAGGATGTTGCCAATAACATTAATAATGGTACTCTTATGACAGTATACACAGGCCACGGGGACATAGACCAGTGGGCTGATGAAAATATGACAAACTCATACTTAGTTCTGGGAACCTATGGAGTAGAGAGTCTTCTGAATAACTATGATAAACTCTCATTCGTTATTACCTTAAACTGCCTTAATGGTTCCTTCGCATACCCGAATGAAGGTGGTATATCGAAGGAAGATGACCCATGGGATATACCCCTTGCCGAGGCATTTTTAAAATTTGACCAGGGTGGGGCGTTTGCTGTATGGGCCCCAACGAGTCTCGGTTACACCACGGAGCATAGTGCCCTTGCCAGCCACCTCTTTGATGCAATTTTCAGAGATGGTGTGAGTATCATGGGAGAGGCGATATTAAGGGCAAAGACCCTGGCCTATCGCGATAACGATATCAGGGAGGACCTTGTGCATATGTATACATTCTTTGGGGATCCGGCGGGCAGACTTCCCATGTCGAATAAAGAGGCCAGCAATAACACCTCCGGTGGAAGTGGAGGAGGGGGATGTTTCATAGCAACTGCAGCCTATGGGAGTTACCTTGATCCTCATGTGAAGGCTCTAAGAGACTTCAGAGATACTTATCTATTAACTAACAGAATAGGCAAGGTCTTTGTTGAATTCTACTACACTTACAGCCCACCTGTAGCTGAATTGATCAGGAAACATGAATTCCTGCGTATTGTAACGAGGATTATTCTCATACCAATAGTGTATGCTATTGTATATCCATGGTATTTTCTCGGTCTAATATTATTCATTCTCTTCGTGATCTTCCCAAGGAAATGGTGGTTTCTCCAATATCCGATTCCTTAAGAAACCATCTCCAGGCGGTATTCATATTGTATACCAGGCTCAACATTCTTGTCATTGAACCTGTAATGGAATATTTCCCTGTTATCGCGTCGGTTTGCCCTGCTTTTTTATTGCGGAGATTATCTATATCTGTAAAACTATATGTAGCCTTCATACCCTGACCACCCAGGTGAATCCCTGCAAATAAGGGTAATCTAATTTCGCCTTGTACCTTAGGGCTAAAGTATCAGAATAACAACCTCAGCTACTAATAACGCTGTATATAGTTGATACACTATAATAAGTAGATACAGGATGAATCCCTTTGTAACTATCTAATTTTATTGAATTTTAAAATAGTCTGTATTTTTTCTAAACAGAATGAAAAAGTTACCCCTGTCAGACACCCTGGCCTATAGCCTCCCTCCAATATATCAGTCGGTGATACTGTTACATGGACAAATAATGATAGTGTTGCACATACCGTAACCAGCACAAGTGATAGTGGACCCGAATGCACAGCAATCGGCGGCTTACTCACGAGAGCACCCTTAGACTCCGGTCTTATAGCATCCAACGGGACATTTTCTCACACCTTTGAAACCGCTGGGACAATTATTACGTTTGCACCATTTCCGGTCATCTGATGCGGGGAACGGTGATAGTGCAGTAAAATAGGATTTAATGATACATTAAAGATTGACAGGTCATAGTACTCCTGCTATTTTAGCCTTAACAGAACACATTACCATCCAGACAGCAGTAAAGCTGCATTCTTGATATACTGATCCTTAATGAGGTGCCTAATGCGGTTCATTCATTTTAAATGGTTAATACTCACCATCATCATATCTATGTTATCTGCATGCGCTTCAACTTCCAAACATATTTTTGATCCTGAGGTCCTGCCGCCAAATCAGAAATGGATTATGGTTGATAATGTCC
>Ga0209521_10001629_pt1 | contig 18278 bp, 15 predicted proteins | sample Rifsed19ft4_FD_184016 | JGI IMG/M metagenome (GOLD analysis project Ga0209521, IMG submission 184016) | Soil microbial communities from Rifle, Colorado, USA - sediment 19ft 4 (version 2) | ecosystem: Environmental > Terrestrial > Deep subsurface > Rock core/Sediment | place: Rifle, Colorado...
GCAGGCCTTCTTCACGATATTGGTTCATTTTCTCTCAGGGAAAGACGCGAGACTCTAAGCTATGATTATCAGCCCAAACACAATACTGACAATCATTCATATATAGGTTATATATTACTAAAAGATTTTACTCCTCTGGCAGAAATAGCACCAATAATCAGGTATCACCACCACTTCTGGAAAGATATCGAGGATCTGGAACTGCCGGAAACAATAAAGCTTTCTACACAGATAATCCAGATGGCCGATAGGCTTGATGTACTTATAGATAAAAATAAAGAGGTTCTTGGACAGGTTGAGGAGATTTGCAGAATAATAAAAAAAGGCAGCAGAATCAAATACAGACACGACATTGCAGAAGAGATAATAAATTCAAAAAATAAAGAATATTTCTGGCTAGACGCAGTAAGCCAGCCAGAAATATCTACGTTCATGGATAAGCTTGGTTATCTACCCCTTGATTTTGAACTGGATAATATAGGGAAATTTGCAAATATGTTCAGTCACATCGTCGATTTTAGAAGCCCATTTACAGCCACTCACTCAAGCGGTGTCACAGCAGTGACTGAATACCTGTCAAAAATGATGGGTTTTTCCGACAATGAAGTATTTATGATGAAAATTGCAGGTTACCTGCATGATCTTGGTAAGCTGGCGGTTCCTGTCGAAATCCTGGATAAATCTGCCGGTCTGGATACCAGTGAATTCAGGATAGTCAAAAGTCATTCCTATCATACCTACAGAATACTTGAAAACATAACAAACCTGGAAACTATAAATTCCTGGGCAGCGTTCCATCATGAGACCCTGGATGGAAACGGTTATCCTTTTCACCTGAAAGAAGGGGAGTTGAGCCTTGGCGCAAGGATAATGGCTATAGCGGATATTCTTACAGCAATAACAGAAGACAGACCCTACAGAAAAGGTATGGGCAAGAAGGACAGTTTCGATGTTCTGGATGATATGGCCAAAAATAATAAAATCGATCCGCATATCTTAGCTGTAGCCAAAGAAAATTTTGAAGAAATCAGTATAGAAAGAGAAAAGGCAGAAAACATCACCTCGATAGATTACCAGGAATACAGGAACATTTTTAAAAAATAGATTGTACTTTTCGAGTATTGCCCCATTTGTTTGTAAAGAGTTTAAATACCACGTCTATTAGTGGTGCCCGAGGCCGGAATCGAACCGGCACGAGGAAAACCTCAACGGATTTTAAGTCCGTTGCGTCTACCAATTCCGCCACTCGGGCAGGGGTGAAATTTGATGATTCATATTATCAAAAATCGATAAGGCTGTAAATAATCCCGTCCAGAATATCTCTCTCACTTACAAGGATTTCTCGGCTATCGAGCATTTTTAAAATTACAAGAACAATTTCAGTTCCACCTATGATTATATCAGCCCTTGCGGGGTCCAGACCCATCACTTTTTTTCTTTTTTCGAGGTCCAGCCCGCATAGATGTCTCTGTATCTCTTCGATTCTTTCAAAAGCCAGGACATGCCTGTGTATTTTTTGGCTGTCGTATACTTTCAGTTTCAAATCGATAGCAGCCAGAGTAGTTATCGTACCGGCAACTCCGATTATAAATAAAGATTTGTGTGTCTTTATTTTTTCAATGGTCTTTTCAAGTTTATTTGTGATGTATTGCCGCATCTTAGTCAAATCATCATTATCCGGTATACCGGAACCTATGAACCTTTCGGTCAGGCTGACAGATCCAAGATCTATACTTCTTGCGAATTCCAGGCTGCAATTAAAATCACCAAGTATAAACTCGGTGCTGCCGCCTCCGACATCCAACACTAAAATTGCTGCACCGGTCTCAGGTTTATGGATTTGATGATTCGAAACCAAATTTCTTACGGCACCATAAAAATCCAGCTTTGCTTCTTCCCTGCCGCTCACGACATCTATCCTCATTCCCAGATGCTCATAAACATAAGACACAAACCAATCTCCGTTCGATGCTTCTCTAACGGCACTAGTCCCCACTGTCCTGTACTTCTTTACATCATAATCCTTTAACATGCGCCAGTAACCCGAAAGTATCTCAAGAGTTTTTCTGGCAGAATCTTTCAGGATTGTTTTATTTTTATCCACGTTCTTACCAAGACGTGTTATTTCCATTTTTCTTTCCAACGGAAAGAACTCTTTGTTGCAGTAATCTGTGATTAATAATCTAGTGGAATTAGTGCCTATATCAATTGCTGCAAGCTTCATTGGTGATTATCTGTATACCTTTCCTATTGCAGGATTCAGTCGCTTTTTATTTCATTATCGTAGAAAATCTTTATGTTTCCCCATAAATCAGAACTGGAATAAACCTCTTCCGCAAATGTCGATTCGCTGTAGTTTTCTGTTTCACTGCTTGTTTCTTCATCCCTTACGACTACCGAGACATTGGTTTCATCACCGGTTGTCATATTGAACTGCTTTCTCGCTTCAAGTTCCAGAGCTTCTTCTCCATAAAGACTCTTTTCGAGGGCCAGAAGATCTATATTTTGATTTCTGTACCAGTTTAATTTCTCTTCCAGTTCGATTACCTTTTCTCTGTTCTCTACGATAATCCTTATTTGATTTATTGATACAAGGATGGTTATTACTATAAAAATCAAGAAAATGACAATGGAAATATTTATTTTAGCTTTTCTGGATAACCTGCTTACAATTTTAATGTTATCATCCATTTTTATATTTTACTGCTATATTTTTATTACTTTTATTGCTGTATTACTGCTGTTTTAATTGCACATCGCTAAAATCAATCCATAAATCCGCTTAAGTATAACATATGTTACAATAATGCCAATATCCATAGATTCTGTTAATATTGTATAGATTAAAACCGAAAAAATAAAGTCGTTGTTTTTAAAGGTTGATTTTATTAAAATATCAATCTGTGTATTATATATATGTTAAATACTATCAAATAAAATAATTTATAAATGTAATGAAAGATTTACCGCTATTTTCTTCCAGAACACAAAACAAGATCGCCAAACAGGTACTTCTTGGATTTGCAATCACCATAATATTTGGTTCGTTGCTTTTGATGATCCCCCAGGCGACACAGAGCGGGAAAATTAGTTATATAGATGCACTTTTTACTTCCACTTCTGCCGTCTGTGTAACCGGATTGATAGTCCAGGATACAGCTACTTATTTTACAGATCTGGGTAAAATCGTAATACTTATTCTGATACAGATCGGTGGACTTGGGATCATGACCATCGGTTCTATTTTTGGACTGATTCTGGGAAGAAAAATACACATCAAGGATAAATTTTATATAAATACCAGCTTCGGCTCAAAACAGCCATTTAGTGCTTCAAAATTCTTCATGGTAATAGCTGGAACTACATTTACTATTGAGTTTATCGGATTTACAATTCTAACTTTTATTTTTTATTTAAAACACGCTTTTCCGTTTAAAACATCAATGACCTTCAGTCTGTTTCATACTGTCAGCGCTTTTAACAATGCCGGTTTCTCAATATTTTCAAACAACTTTCAGAGTTTCAGTTCTGATATCCCTCTCAATCTTATAATCATGACTTTAATCGTATTGGGAGGAATAGGCTTTCCTGTAATTTCCGAAATAATCACTTTCAGAAGAATCAGGCATTTTTCCCTGCACGCCAAAGTCGTGATGACTGTTACAGCCATTTTGATTTTAACAGGAGCGGTAATGTTTTTTATTCTTGAATTTAAAAATCCCGAAACTATTTCAAATGAGCCGCTATCGACTAAAATTCTGGCCAGCTTCTTTCAGTCAGTCACTGCCAGAACTGCAGGATTTAATACCATGAAGATCGGCTTGTTGAACCCCGCTACTATTTTTGTCCTTACCCTTTTAATGTTTATAGGGGCCTCACCCGGAGGAACAGGAGGCGGTATAAAAACAACCACGTTTGCTGCAGTTGCTGCAAGCGGCTTGAGTTCCATCAGAGGAAGAAGCGAGGTTACATTATTTAAAAGAAAACTTCCATCAAACCTTATACACAGAGCCCTGATGGTGACCATTGTTGCAGCTGCATTAGTCATAATCTCAACAATTGGGATACTTGCATTCGAGAAATATTCTTTAAAAGAAGTTTTATTTGAAGTGGTATCCGCATTCGGAACCGTGGGTTTGAGTACCGGAATTACGCCGGAACTTTCCGTAGCCAGCAAGATAATATTGATAATGACTATGTTTATTGGTAGAATTGGTATCATTACTTTATCTCTGGCTATTGCCATAAGAAGTATAGTCAATAAGATTACCTACCCCGAAGAAACAATAACTATTGGATAGAAAAAAATGAAAAAACAATTTTTAGTGATTGGACTGGGAAGATTTGGAGCAAGCGTGGCCGCGACTCTGACGGAAGCCGGACACAGCGTAGTCGGAATAGATCAATCCGAAACCTGTGTTCAAAGAATGTCCGAGAGTATAGCAGATGTAATAAAATGTGACGCCACCGATGCAGACATACTTGAATCTATGGGCATTACCGACTATGAAGCAATCATCGTATGCATCGGAGAAAAATATATCCAGAATTCCATACTTGTAACCCTTCTCCTCAAGGAAAAAGGTGCAAAAAGAATAATAGCCAAAGCAGGTACGAGGACGCAGGGAAGAGTACTTTCAAAAGTAGGAGCAGACACAATAGTTTACCCTGAGAAAGATATGGGAGAGAGAGTTGCAAGAAGCCTTATAAGTTCAAACATTATCGATTTTCTGGAGGTCAGTCCGGATGTCAGTATCATAGAAATACCGGCACCGGAAACAATAGTAGGAAAGAACCTGGTCGAGTTAAATTTGAGACACAAATATGGAGTGACCATAATAAGTATAAAAAACAGTAAAAATGAGATCATGTCGCCTCCAAACGTGAAATATATATTCCAGAAAGATGATATCCTGACGCTAATCGGAGAGAATAAACTGCTGAAAAAATTAAGGTTCACAGAAGATTAAGAAGTAAGTCCGTTCCGGATTATCCCCTATTATAATTTACTCCACCTCTTTAACATTAATAAGGTTGGTACTCCCCGGTTTATTTACCAGCACCCCGGCAGTAATGACTACCCTGTCTCCTGTATTTACATATTTTAGTCTTTTGGAAACACCTACGGACTCATCAATCATCGAATCGATGTTTTTGGCAGGTCTTGTTTTCACAGGGATAACACCCCAGCTGATCATTAACTGTCTAATCACCCAATCATTTGAACTGGCTCCGATAATCATGCTTTTTGGTTTATGTTTTGACACTTGCCTTGCCGTATGCCCTGACTCAGTCGAAGAAATAATAGCTTTTGCATCAAGTATTCTGGCAATTTCACAGGATGCAAAGCTTATCGCTCCGGTAATATTATTATAATCGATTCCTGATTTCTTTTTCTCTAAAGCAATCTTGTTTAATATTAAATCATAATCCAGAGAGATCTCTGTTTTATTTATTATTTTAACCATCATCTCCAGGGACTCCAGAGGATATTTACCTATAGCAGTTTCACCTGAAAGCATAACCGAATCCGAACCGTCTATGATCGCATTTGCCACATCGCTTACTTCGGCTCTTGTGGGTCTGGGATTTCTTATCATGGAATCCAGCATCTGGGTAGCAGTGATCACTGGTTTTCCTGCTATATTGGTTTTCTTTATGATTTCCTTCTGGATATAAGGAATCTCCTCTGCATCTATCTCGATTCCAAGGTCACCTCTTGCTACCATAATAGCATCGGCTGAATTCAAAATTTCATCAAAATTATTCACTGCTTCATGTTTTTCTATTTTAGCTATGACCATGGCATTTTTCTTTTTATTTCTTATCACCTTCTTGATTTTCTCAACATCATCTGAATTCCTTACAAAAGACTGTGCTATGAAATCCACTTCCAGTTTCAGGCCCAGGTCTAAAAATTCCACATCCTTTCTGGTAACCGAATCCACGCTTATAGTTACACCCGGAAGATTGATCCCCTTATAAGAGTCAAGCGGTCCACCGGTTATGACTTCGCAGACAGCTATCTTTTTGGCTAAATCTATTTCCAGCACTTTACACTCGATCAAACCATCATCTATGAAGATACGTGTCCCCGGTTTGATGTCTTCTATAAACTTATCGTAAGTTACTTTTATGACAATCTTTGCATCAGGGTAATCGGAAATGTAACCTCTGGCTGTTGTAAAAATGATTTTTTGTTTTCTGTACAGCTCTATCTTATTTTCCAGATGGCCGACTCTGATCTTAGGGCCCTGAAGGTCGAGTATTATTGCAGTGTTTCTTTTAAGTTCCTGTGAAACTCCTCTTATTTTTTTGACTATTTCTATGACTTCTTCGGAATTGCTGTGAGAGGCATTTATACGCGCTATATCCATGCCACCGGTTATAAGTTTTTTTAAAATATTTTCTTTTTTACTCGCGGGTCCGATGGTGCAGATAATTTTGGTCTTTCTCATTTTCATGGTAATTCTTTCTTTGCAATTTCCCAGAGTTTGTCTTTTTCTTTAAGAGGAAGTTTTTTTAAATCCAAATTATTTTCATCAGCATATTTTTCTATGAAATTAAATCTTCTTATAAATTTTTTGCTTGCTCCATATAAGCTTTCTTCACAATCTATACCAAGCCGTCTGCCAAGATTTACTATACTGAAAAGGACATCTCCGATCTCATCCGGGATTCTGATCTTCCGTCTTTTTTCCATCTCTTGTTTCAATTCGGTAAGTTCTTCATCTATTTTTCCAAAGATGTCGATTACTTCCTCCCAATCAAAATCCAGCCTCGAAGCCCTGTTTTGAATTTCATACGCATAATGGAGCGAAGGAAGAGATTTGGGAATTCCACTGAATATCGAATCCGGTTTTTTATATTTTTCTTTTCTTTCTTTTTTCTTGATATCCTCCCAGTTTGTCAGAATCTCATCACTGCTGTTTAGAACCATTCCTTTGAATACATGGGGGTGTCTTCTTATTAATTTTCCTATGATGCCGCGCAGTACTTCATTTATATTGAATTCTTTGTTTTCGACTGCGATTTGACTGTGAAACACTATTTGAAGAAGCAGATCTCCTAATTCTTCTTTAAGACCTTTATAATCTTTATTCTCGATACTCTCTACTGCTTCATAAGTCTCTTCTATAAGGTTTCTCTTGATGGTTCTATGGTCCTGCTCTCTGTCCCATATGCAGCCTTCAGGTGATCTTAGCCTGCTCATTATACCTATTAAAATGGCAAACAGTTTCCCGCTATCATCTATTTGGTCAATCTCTTCAAGATCCCCTTCATTTAACTGGAATTTCATTCACTTTCCTCTTCTGTACCGGTATCCGTGCCATTTTCCGCTCCTGTATCTGTGTCATTTTCCGTTTCGGTCCCGGGTTCCATGCTTTTCAATGTTCCTTCTACACCCGTGAAATATTCGATATCGATTTTTTCTATCAGAGAATAAATAAAATCCTCCCAAACTTCCATTTTATGTAAATTAAGAAGATATGTGTCTATTGCTTCTTCAACTTCACTAAACTCCTGAATATATTCTTTTTCATAACCGGTCGCTTTTATAATATGAAATCCATACTCGGTTTCAACGATTCCGCTTACTTCTCCCACGTCAAGGGTAAATAATGCCTTATCGAATTCCTCAACCATCTGACCTTCACTAATAAAACCAAGTTCTCCGCCATTCTCTGCACTCGTGGTATCATCCGAATACTGACGTGCCACTTCCGCAAAATCTTCACCCTCGCTTAATCTCTCCTGAACCATCTCTATTTTGGCCAAAGCTTCATCTCTGCCTTCCTGAGTTTCCTCGGAACCATCCTCTACCCATGGAAATATAGCCAGGATATGGCTTGCTTCGATCCTGGCAGGAACCAAAAACTGCGTAGCCTTATTATCATAGTAGTATTGTCTTATTTCGTCATCGGTCACACTGACATCTGCGGTGACTATTTCGTAAATCTTATTGCTGAACAGCTGACTTTTGAAATAATCTTCCAAAAATTTTCTATTTATACCCATAGATTTTAAAGCTGTTTCAAAATCTTCTTCCGAAGAATAATTACCCAGTGCCACTTTCATCTGCTCATCGATTTCCTCACTGGTCACTGTAATATCATTCTCCTCTGCATGATTCTCAAGCAGTTTCATTACAATAAGCGAATCGATAATATTAGCCTCCAAAGATTTTAGACCCTCTTCATCAGTGGGTAACTCTCCATTGACATCCTGAGATTTCAAAAAATTTATATACACATCTACTTCTTTTTGATTTACTTCTATTCCATCAGCAACAGCTACCGTCTTATTGTAAAAAACGAAAAAATAAACAAGTGCAGAAATCACTAAAACAGCCACAACTGCACTTATAATGATGATGTTTCTTTTTAATTTTCTATTCAACTCCTACCTCTTTCTTTTTTATAAATATTATATAAAACTTATTATATCATTAAGATCATTTAAGACTAAATCCAAATCAAAATTTTTACCAGTTTTTTTTATGATTACTTGTCTGGATACCGGTTCGTATAAAAGATTGCTATTTTTTATGTTCATTTCCCTTGCTCTGCTCTGCGGCATATCTACCTTTTTTAAGATAATCCCCTTTCTGTCAGAAAACAGGATCTTCTCTATTTTTGCCTTGCGGAGCAAATATTTTACCCGGGCGATATTTATAAGATTGTTTACTACCGGCGGCATCTTTTTATACCGCAGATTCATTTTTTCTATAATTGAGTCAATTTCATCCGGACTTTCCGCACTTCCCAGTGTTTTATAAATATTTATTCTTTCTTTTTCACTCTCGATATAGCTTTTGGGGATAAATGCACTGACAGGCAGATCTATTTGAACATTAATATCTTCGTCTATTTTTTCACCCCTAAGTTTATCTATCTCTTCTTTTATTATCTGGCAATACATATCAAAACCAACGCTATTTATGTGTCCGTGCTGTCTGGGACCAAGTATTTCGCCCGCTCCTCTTATCTCGAGATCTCTCATTGCAATATTGTATCCGGAACCAAGGTCGGTATATTCTGCAAGTGTTTTAAGCCTCTGAAATGCCTGAAGACCCAGATTCTTTTTACCCGGATAGAGAAAATAAGAATAAGCTCTTTCCGAAGATCTGCCTACCCTGCCTCTAAGCTGATACAACTGTGATAATCCGAGCAGCTGTGAATTCTCGACTATAAGTGTATTAACATTACCGATATCCATCCCGGATTCTATTATGGAAGTTGTCAGCAGTATATCGTATTTCTTATTTATAAAATCAGTCATTATTTTTTCTATTCTGCTGCCTTCCATCTGGCCGTGCGTAAGGGCAATATTTGCCTGTGGAATCAGCTGCTGCAGCTGGATTTTCTTATTCTCTATACCGGCTACTCTATTATAGACATAGTATATCTGCCCGCCTCTTGCCATTTCCCTTTCTATGGCTCTTCTTACCACCTGATAATCAATCTCTCCCACAAAGGTCTCTATCGGATTTCTGCCCTCGGGGTAAGTCTCGATGAGCGCGATATCCCTGACTCCGGTAAGAGACATATACAATGTTCTGGGAATAGGCGTGGCACTCAGGGTCAATACATCCACTTCGGTCTTAAGCATTTTTATTTTTTCTTTGCTTCCGACTCCAAACCTCTGTTCTTCATCTATTATTATGAGACCAAGGTCTTTAGGCTTTATATCCTCCTGAAGAATGCGATGGGTACCTATAATCATATCTATTTTGCCTTCATTAAAATCCTTTACTATATCCTTTTGCCTCTTCCTGGCTCTAAACCTGCTTAAGACCTCTAAATTAACGGGATAATTTTTATATCGCTCGCTGAAGGTCTGATAATGCTGATCGGCAAGAATTGTGGTGGGAACAAGCATCAGAACCTGCTTACCATTTTCTATCGATTTAAAGGCAGCTCTAATCGCAACCTCTGTCTTACCAAATCCCACATCGCCAATTACCAGGATATCCATTGGTTTGGGTTTACTCATAGCATTCTTTACATAATCTATCGCTTTGACCTGATCGGGAGTTTCCTTAAATGGGAATAAGTCTTCTATTTCCTTCTGCCATGGGCTGTCGACAGGAAATGCATATCCGCTGGCGGAATCCCTCTCTGCGTATAGTCTGGCCAGGTCTATAGCAAGTTTATGTACGGATTTCCGTACCCTTTTTTTAAGGCCCTCCCATTGTGCGGAATTCAGGGGAGTGATATTAGGTTTTTTTTCACCGATATATCTACCGATCCGATCAGCCTGCCAGGTAGGTACATATAACCGGTCATTGTTTGCATATTCTATTAAGAAATATTCTCTTTTATAGCCGTTAACCTGTTTCGAGATCATGTCGACATATTTGCCTATACCATGATTTTTATGTACCACATATTCTCCCGGTTCAAAATATTCGGCATTCGCAGCAGCCGAAATCTTTTTGGGGGATATCTGATATTGCATACGGTCATAGATATCGAGTTCACCGTATAAAGAAACACTCCCGGACTCGTAACCCCTGTATAACCTCCAGTCCGATATTCCTGCAATATCGCACTGGAGCTGACCATAGTCGTCATTACCACCGGTTTTTAAATAATGAAAGGAAACCGAATTACTCAGGAATAACTCCTCTATCTTCTTTCTTCGCTCGCTTCCGCCAATAGAAATGATGACCTTCCTGTTTGCTTTAAGATCCTTTTTTACATTCTGAATAAAGTCGATAGAATTTCCAAAACTTTTTTTCTGTTTTATGATCTTTCCGAGATTGAACTCACTAATACCTTTGGCCTGTTCTCTGGCGGAGACTATGTTCAGCTTCAAATAAAAATCTTCTCTTTCAAGAAAATCCTTCTTCGCAAGATAGGAATTTGCAATTTCTTTGCTGGCAGTTTTTAGAATATCTTTATCTCTATCGAATATCTCACTCAGGATATCGATATCGCTTCTTATTTTTAAATAAATCTCTACAGGGTCACAGAGCACCATGGCAATTTTTGGGATACTATTCTTTAATAAATCGACAAAAGAAAACATTCTATCAGCATGTTCCAAAGTGTTTGTTTCTTTTATACCCCAGGGATTAATATTGGGAAAAAGTGATACTTTTTTTAAATTTTTTATTATTTCATTTGTTGAAACATCATACGAAAGGATTTTCTCGGCCTCATCTCCTATGAAATCGATTCTTATCGGATTTTCACCGGTTGTATCAAAGATATCTATGATTCCTCCTCTTACACTGAATTCCCCTCTGTCATAAACCATATGGACCCTTTCGTAACCGCTGCTGATAAGATCCGAAATCAGCTGATCCCTTTTATATTCGTTTCCAACCCTTATTTCTGTACTTTTTATTTTGTTGAACTTAGAAGCAGGCATTAAATTCAATAAAGAATTGCTGGTAGCAATAATCAAGGAATTACCGCCGGAACTTCTGATATTCTGCAGATTCTTAATGACATTAAGCCTTCCGGCAAGATTTTCCGGAGCAGTGATCCTATTTTTATAAAAAATCCCATTTCCAAGACTGGGAAAATTCAATATTTTAACATCCGGGACAATACAACTTATTTCCTGTTCAAGCTCCGAGGCTCTCTCGAAAGTCGATGTGACTACCAGAGCAGGAATATCGAAATATTTTAAAAAAGCACTGATAACAAAGGGCCAGATATTTTCATCTGCAATCAGGGTATCAAGATTTGCAACTCTGCCTTTCTTGCCTCCGGTATTGGTCCTCTCATATTTTTCTATGAACTGCTGCCACTGCTTTTCATTTATAAAATTTTTTAAAAACATCGTCATAATAAATATTCTAAAACTCCTGTCAAGAATGATCATAAAAAAACAGTCAACCAGTCTACGGGAACCATTCATAACGGTTATGCCAATAAAATCCCGATATAGATAGGCAATTGATTTTTAATGGGAAAAAGTTATGGTAAAGGTTAAAAAAGATTCAAGTCTTAAATATGAAAAATAATACAGCCTGCGAGGTCAGTTATATTTATTCATTGCAAATTCAATACCTTCCGACAAATAATCTCTTATGATATCTGCTGACCTTTGAATACCGACTTCGACTTCTTCTTTTTCTTTTTTTTTGAACTCTTCAAGTACGTAATCAGCTGCGTCCTGCCTACCGGGAGGCCTGCCAATCCCAAACCGGAGTCTGTCAAAATCGCTGTTCCCGAGACTGGCTGCTATTGATTCAAGGCCTTTATGCCCGCCTGTGCTTCCACCTCTTTTTAACCTGATTTCTCCAAATTCAATGTCAATGTCATCATGGATCACCAGCAGCGAATTTATTTGATTTCCAAAAAACCTGTAGAAAAGAGCAATTGAAATGCCGCTATTATTCATAAAATTTTGAGGCTTAAGGATTATTAATTTCTGATTATTGAATGATGACTCACATATGAGAGAATCAAATTTCCTGTAAGAGCTCTTTTTCTCGAATCCTTCGGCAAATTTGTCAGCAATCCTGAAACCTATATTGTGCCTGGTGAATTCATAATCTTTTCCGGGATTACCAAGACCAGCAATTAAAATCATGATGGTTATTTTTCCTTGGATCCTTTTTCTTTCTGATGTCCCTCTTCCTTCGAACTTCCTTTTTCCTCTTCCGGTTCTTCTTTCTCCTTGCCAATTACCTCGGGTTCGGTAATCTCTTCAGCAGCTTCTTCTTTGGCAACCAATTCTTCTTCTTTTAACTGGGTCGGATGGATTATTGAAACCACTACTTCCTCGGGATCATTGAGTATCTTTACTTTATCGGAAATGTTTATATCGGAGACTCTGATTGCAATACCCATATCAAGATTCGTTATATCATATTCGATATATTCCGGAATGTCTGCAGGAAGACAGGATATATGCAATTCTCTCAGGCCATGCTGCAGAACGCCGCCGCCATCTTTGATTCCAAGCGCTATCTCTTCATTTATAATATGGATTGGAACAGTGGTTTCGATTTCCTTTTCCATCTGTATTCTTAAAAAGTCCACATGCAGAAACCTCCTGGTGATAGCATCTCTCTGGAAATCTTTTATTAAAACCGTTTCTTTCTTATCCTTTTTTGCACCGTCTATATGCATATCGAAAATCAAACTGTATATACTTCTGCCTTTTAAAAGATCTTTAAACTCTTTTTCCTTTATTTTGATGCTTACCGGCTCTTTTTTTAAACCATACATGACTGCCGCAATATAATTTTTATTTTTTAATTTTTTTGAGACTTTATTTTTTACTTCACTCTCGTCTCTTTTTTCTACTAACAGCGCAATATTTTCCATATATTCCTACACCTTACCTTATATTTACAAATTAAACTAAATTTTCACCCTTGAATAACTCGCTTACAGACATGCAATAATAAACTTTTTTTATAGTTTTTGCAAGCAGAGGTGCAATCGAAAGGACTTTTATTTTCTTTGTTTTAAATTCTTTCCCTATCGGAATCGTATCTGCTACTATTACCTCTTCGACTTCTGAATTTTCCAATTCTTCTATGGCATTACCCGAAAAAATCGGATGGGTCGCGCCTATATAAATCTTTTTTACATTATATCGCCTGAGCATATCGATAGCTTTAAGCAGCGTACCACCAGTATCTATCATATCATCGAACAATATGGCTGTTTTCCCCTCTACGTCTCCTACCACATGTTCCATCTCGGCCTTGTTTGGGGCCGGTCTTCTCTTATCCAGTATTGCCAGAGGTAAATGAAGTTTTTTAGCTAAAATACTGGCTCTTTTTACACCTCCCACATCGGGACTTACAACTACGCCGTTTTTAATGTTTTTTTCAATGATATATTTGGCTATTATGGGTATAGCGGTAACATGATCAACGGGAACATCAAAGAAACCCTGAATAGTCGATGAATGCAGATCCAGCAGTATTGCTCTATCCATTCCTGCAACAGAAAGTAAATCAGCGAATAATTTTGCAGTGATAGGTTCTCTTCCTTCCGCTTTCTTATCCTGTCTCGCATATCCATAATGCGGTATAACCGCATTTATCATACCGGCAGAAGCCCTTTTTAGGGCATCTATCATTATAAGAAGTTCCATTATATTATCATTTACCGGTTCGCAACATGTCTGCACCACAAAGACATCTGCACCCCTCACACTTTCATCGAATTTTACATATATCTCACCGTTTTTAAATCTGGTCCTGGTGATTTTTCCGGCTTTGATTCCCAGTTCCTGCGCAATTTTATCCGTCAGAGCAGGATAAGATGACCCTGAAAAGAGCATCATTCTTTTATTTACTCGACTTTCTTTCATATCCTTCATATCTCCCGCCTTAATAATATAATTCTTTTGATTTTAAATAATTAATTTCGTTTATTTTTTAATTTTTTTATCTTTAACTTCACAAAATGCCCTGATTTCGACGTTATTTCCTGTCACGGTACCCTGACTTATATAACTATAAGGCCCTATTTTGTTATTATTCCCGATGTCAGAATCCAGCACGACCGAGGCATTTATCCTCGTACCTTTACCTATCCTGGCATCCGTAATCTGACAGAAAGGACCTATAACCGAATTCTTTCCTATCCTGGTTTTGCCTCTGATAAAGCATAAAGGTTCGATGATCACATCGGAATCTATAACCACTGAACTTTCAATATAACAGGACTGGGGATCTCTAATGGTCACTCCGCTTTTCATCAAACTTTCATTTATCTTCTTTTGCATAATATTTTCCAATACGGAAAGCTGAAACCTGTCATTTATACCCATTACCTCCAGATAATCCGGAATTTTTAACGAGCTCACCTTTTTACCTTTTTTTACAAGCGTTTCGACGATATCGGTCAGATAATATTCTTTCTGTTTATTTTTATCTTTTATATTCTCGATATTCTCAAAAAGGGATTTTGTCTCAAAACAATAAATAGAAGAATTTACTTCATGGTTTTTCTTTTCTTCGGGACTTGTATCGGTTTCCTCGACAATCTTTATTATATTTCCATCACTATCCTTTATAATCCTCCCATAGCCTTCAGGATCAGGAATAAGGGAACTAATCAAAGAAGCCGAGCTACCGGAACCTGTCCTGTATTCAACCAATTTCTTAAGGGTTCCGATATTGACCAGCGGACTATCGCCGGATAGTATCAAAACATTCTTTCCAAAATCCTTTTTATATTTTTTGACCATACTGACGGCATGCGCAGTTCCCAGCTGTTCCGGCTGCGGCACAGTCTTTATCCCGGGGAAATTATTTTTTATATAATCACTGACAGGTCCTTTTTTCTGTCCCGTAATCGTAAATATATTCTTTGGATTCAATCTAACGGCAAGTGATAAAACATAATAGAGTATTGGTTGACCTGATATCTGGTGAAGCACCTTGGGGATTTCCGACCTCATCCTTTTACCTTTGCCTGCAGCAAGAACAATCACGCTTAAATCTTTAGAAAAGTCCATTTTTTAAAGGATTCCCATCAAAAACATTAAAATAATTTGTTTGCGATACTACCAAATTGTAACATAAAAAATTGACTTTTCTAAGTCTTATCGGCTCCTTTTTCCAGATTTACCAGAAACTCTTTTAGCTTTGCCCCACCGGTAAATCTGCCTATTCTTCCATCGCTCTTTATTACTCTATGGCAGGGGATAACCAGCATCACGGGATTCCTGCTTAATGCAGAACCCGCAGCCCTCCAGGCTCTTTCATAGCCAGAAAGAAATGAAAGCCTTTTATAGCTTACCGTTTCTCCATACGGCACCGAAGCCAGTTTTTCCCATATTCGTTTCTGAAAACTTGTTCCGGCAAGAAATTCGACTTTGAAATCAAATTTTTTTATTTTCCCATCGAGATAACCGATAATCGCGGTTTCTATTGTATTGGATTTTTTATCATTTAGATAAATCCTATCAGGATCCCCGTAAATCTTTTTAACATCTCTAATAAAATTCTCGAAATCCTTCTTGTTGTTTCCAAGATAATAAATAATTGTCCCGCCGGCTTTGTTTTCCCATAGATAATAAAACTTGCCTATGCTCGTTTTAAATTCTGATTTGTTTAAATTCTTGATCATTCTAAATATATTTTAAGTCTAAAGGTTAAATCAAAGCGTTTCAACTGTTTAATTTAACAAAGTGTTCAATAGATCTATCATAAGTTTTTTCAGCCCTCTCGTCAAAAAAACAGGCAGGAAGCTCGCCAAACCTTTTATGATAGATTATACAATCACAGCAGACCCCTTTTCTTGGACAAGGTTCATACGTGCAGTTACAGTTTTTCAAATTCCTTTCTTTGTTGCATCCCATATTGTTTTCCTTTCTAATTATCAGTACTCGATTCCTTTCTTTGCCTTTATACCCCTGGAGAAAGCGTGCTTTACCTCACGCATCTCCGTTACAGTATCTGCCATATCCAGAAGTTTCCGGGGAGCATTTCTTCCGGTCAGTACAATACAGAGTTTTTTAGGTTTATTTTTTATAAGATCGATTGTGTCTTCGATCTTTAAAAGTCCATAGCTCATAAGATTGATGATCTCATCCAGAATAATCATATCATACCTGCCGCTTGCAACCTTCTTGCACGCATACTCGAATGACTCGGAAGAATTTTTCACCTGTGCTCTGGTTGGTGCCGGTTTTCCGTCTTTAAATCTTATAAATCCTTTTCCCAGCCTTTCAATCTCGATCATGGGTTTTAATTTCTTAATGATTCTAAACTCACCGGTATCGAAACGTCCCTTGATAAACTGCATTATCAGGACTTTCTGGTTATGGCCCGCTGCCCGCAGAGCCAGACCCAGAGCTGCCGTGGTCTTTCCCTTGCCTTCTCCTGTATTTATAAGAACCAGGCCTTCTTTTAAATCTTTTCTGTACATTTCTTCCTGCTTATTATTAGTTATATTAGAATTCATTTTTTACCGGTACTGTAGTCTTTTATTTTTTATTATAATCCATCCTTAAGTATTTTTTGAAATAATTTCAATGCAAAGATCATTTTTAAAAACAACTATTCCTGATTTATTTTTATCTATCATTACTGCAGCTGCTTTAAAACCTCATTTATCGTTTCGACTGCGATTGCGCCGTTCTTTATCATTTTTCCGTAAAGCTTTTCGGCTTTTCCACCGGTATGATCTCTTCTTCTTATGTTTTCTTTATCTATTATTATCACCTTTTTTCTTAGACCGATTGCTTTATTTACCGATAAAAGATTAGAAAAATTGCCCGGTCCAAATTCAACCGCAGGTAAAACCACGGCATCGCTGGACTTTATAAACTCAAGGTTTTTGTTCTGCGAATCCAGGCTTATAGGAGAAAAAGGCGCCTCTGCTGCATATGGGATCCCAAGCATCCGGGCAGTATCAAGATCAGAATCCAGAGTATTTATGACTCCGCAGGATATTACATAACCACTGCTATGCAACAAACTTATTACCTGTGATGCGGCCCCTCCGCCGCCAATCACATGGACCCTTGAACATTTATTTGCCCCCTGCGCTATAATGTCTCCCTCAATCGCTGTATTGAAAACCGGACTTACATAAAGATTGCCGGTTACGGGATTTCTGCCTATAAAGACATCACTTCCAAACACATTTTTTATATTTTCTCTGTTAATAGTATCTTCCACGCTGCCAAAGCTAAAAATCCGGCCCTCTTTTAAAAGCATAATTTTTTGACTGTTTTGTATGGCGAGATTTATATCTTGAAAAATTCCTATTATGGTTTTTTTCTCTCTCTTATTCAAATCTAAAAATAAATTCATAAACTCGATCTGGAAATTTATATCCAGATGGGATGTGGGTTCATCCAGAAGAAGTATGGGACTATCCTGCGCCAGTGCCTGCGCTATAATTACCCGCTGCTTCTCACCACCTGAAAGTTCCGAGAATTTTCTGTTCGCAAAAGTCAATATTTTAGTTTTTTCCATAGCTTCGTCTGCCGCATGATAGTCTTCATTTCTTTCCGTTCCAAATCTCGAAATATAGGGATTCCTTCCCATCATGACCATCTCGGCTACGGTAAAGCTGAAACCCGGATCGGTATACTGGGGCACGACTGCCATCATTTTCGCGACATCCTTTGAATTCAATCTCCTAAGGTTTCTCCCGCCTACTTCGATTCGTCCTTCATAATCCTTCAGGATACTGCTTATGAGATTTACAATGGTACTTTTACCTGCTCCGTTCGGACCCAGGATCGATATAAAATCTCCTTTTCCTACATTAAAACTGACATCATCCAGGATTTTTTTCTTACCATAAGAAAAATTTAAATTTTTTACCGAGATTATG
>Ga0209521_10001634_pt1 | contig 18267 bp, 15 predicted proteins | sample Rifsed19ft4_FD_184016 | JGI IMG/M metagenome (GOLD analysis project Ga0209521, IMG submission 184016) | Soil microbial communities from Rifle, Colorado, USA - sediment 19ft 4 (version 2) | ecosystem: Environmental > Terrestrial > Deep subsurface > Rock core/Sediment | place: Rifle, Colorado...
CGCGTAGGCTATGCCCCCCCAGAGGATCGCGAGGGAGAGGAGGGCGAGGGCCCAATAGAATCCTCGCCCCGTCTGCTCGATGGGTGCGAGGAGAATGGCGTCGCGCGTGTCGACCTCAGCCACGGGCTTCACCCTCTGTGAGATAAATCACCTTGGGCCTTGTCCCGAGTTCCTCTTGGAGCCTGAAGGCGCGCGGGCTGCGGGCGAGCTTGGCCACCTCGCTATCGGGATCGGAGAGATCGCCGAACACAATGGCGCGGGTGGGGCAGGCCTCCGCGCAGGCGGGGATATATTCGCCCGGCTCCATCTCGCGTCCCTCGGCGAGGGCCCGTTCCCGGGCCTTCTGGAGCCGGTGGTGGCAGAAGGTGCATTTCTCCACGACGCCCTTTGAACGGACGGAGACATCGGGGTTCTGACCGGGGCCCTCCGTCAGGTACGTACGCCAGTTGAAGTACTTGGCGTTGTACGGGCAGGCGGCCATGCAGAACCGACAGCCGATACAGCGGGCGTAGATCTGGGCCACGATCCCCTCCGGGTTCCGGTAGGTGGCGTAGACGGGGCAGACCCTGGTGCAGGGCGGATCGTCACAATGAAGGCATGGCCGCGGGAGGAACCGTACCTTACCGAGAGGATCGTGCTCGTCCACTTCGGTGAGAACCTGCATCCAACTGATGGTCCGTCCCCTGTTGGCCTCCTTCGCCCCGACGGCCGGAACGTTGTTCTCGGCCTTGCACGCCATGACGCAGGCCTGACACCCGGTGCAGCGGTCCAGGTCGATCACCATCCCCCAGAGTGCCATATCACGCTTTCCTTATGCTGACCGTGGTAGTGTTGAGGAGACCGAAGCCCCTAAAAGAGTCGAGCTCGTTCGCGATCAGGTCGTTGGGATTCGGGCCATCGCCTCCGAAGAGGGGGATATGGACCACGTCGGGAAGGGTGCCCGCATAGAGTTTGGCCTTGAGCCTGATTCGCCCCTTGGCCGATTCGACCCAGACCGGGTCGCCATCATCGATTCCCAGTTCCTTGGCCGTCTCTGGATGAAGCTCAACCCACGTCTCCCAGGATGTCCCGACATGGACGGCGGGTTGCTCCAACAGCCAGGGCTGGTTCTTCCCACCGCCTATGGGCCGGGTGACAAGCCGGTAGGTGATAAGGCGAAGGGGGAAGGCTTCCAGCTTCTGCGCCAGCGGGGTCATCACGGCGGGAAGAAAGAGCAAGTCTCCCCGCCCCCACCCCCCAAGGGTACTCACGAACGGACCTGTCTTTCCCTCCCGTTTCACAGCCGCGTCCACCCAGCGCTTCAGCTCCCTGGAGTAGAACTCGAATTTTCCGGACGGGGTCTGGAGGAGGGCCCTCCGCCCCACCGGAAGGCCCGTGGGGTCCCACCACGCCCCACGCTTGAGGAGAGCATTCCAAAAGTCGTCATAGCCCTTGAACTCCGGGGCCCAGTATCCTTGGCGCTCGAGGATTTTTCTGAGCGACTCTTCGGAGTGACTCGAGACGACGTATCCCCGCCCTGCCTCGTAGAGTCCCCGAGCTCCTGCGTAGAAAAGCTCCTCGAATGTCTTCCACGGAAGGCTCTCGGAAATGGTCCCCCCCAGAGCTCTCGCAATCTGCAGCAGCACGTCAGCCGTGTTGCGGGTGTCGTGGAGAGGCCTCGCGGCGGGCCGGGCCAGGCTGAAGCAGGTGAAGCCGGCCAGATGCGTGACCTGATCGTCCTGCCACCGCTCCAGGTACGTGTGGTCTGGCAAAATCAGGTCGGCCATGCCGCTGGATTCATCCAGGAACGGAGAGAAGCTCACGATGAACGGAACCTGTTCCATCGCCCTGGCAAAGGCCTCTCTTGCTGGGTGGTTGGCCAGTGGATCGGTGGCGAAGAGGAAGAGCGCGTTGAGCGGATACGAACCCCTGCTCAGAATCCTCTCAGGCAGGGCCTGGGGGGCATCCGAGGCCAGCAGATATTCCCCCAGGCCTGCCCCGTCGATTCTCGGTTTGCCGAGTGCATCCTTTGCAGCCTTGTCTCGCTTCAGTGGGGGGAACGGGGCCAGCGGCAGCTCGCCCTGGATCAGCAGGCCACCACGGACACCGATGTTTCCAATGAGGGCATTGAGGCTGTGGATCGCCATCCGGGTGTGAAGATCGTTGGGGCCGTAGGACGGTCCCCGCTCGCCGATAACGAGGGCGGGCTTCGTCGTGGCAAGATCCCGGGCGATCCCGAGGATCGTCTGTACCGGCACGCCAGTGGCGCGCGAAACAGTGAGCAGCCCGTACTCCCTGAGGACCAGATTCTTGAACCCCGTGTGTTGCTGGCCGGTCTCATCCACCCAGTCCTCAAAACCGAACGTGTGTGCGTCCACGAACTCGTGATCGTAGAGACGCTCCCGGATCAGCGCATTGGCGATCCCGAGGGCCAGGATCCCGTCCATGCCGGGGATGATCGGGATCCACCGATCTGCTTTGGCCGCCGTCTGCGAGCGTCTGGTATCTACCTGAATGAGCCGACCCCTCGGGCGGTCGCCCGCGCCGCGTAAGCTGGCGTAGCCAAGGGAGGCATGAACGGGACCGAGCCAGGATTCCAAGAGACCGGTCCCGAAGGAAAGAATCAAGCGGGTCTCCGCAAGGTCATACCCCAAGGGCGCGTTCACGCCCTGCATGAGCCGATGGGTGAGGGCTGGACGCTCGGGAGCCAGGCAGCGCACGCGGACGTAGTTTGGAGTCCCGTATGCCTCGGCAAAGCGCTTCCAGAGCGCATCGCGGTAGCCTCGGTACTGGCCCCCAAGGACGGCCACCGTGTGGGAGAGGCCCGGATCGCGAAGCGCAACCAGGCGCTGTACTACCAGGCGCAAGGCCTCGTCCCACCCGATGGGACGCAACTGGTCGCGCCTCGCATCCCGAACCATGGGTCCCTTCAGGCGGTTGGGGTCGTACAGGAGCTGGAGCCCGCCAAAGGCCTTGGGGCAGAGCGCCCCGCGGTTAATGGGATGAAGGGGATTCCCGGAAATGCCGGCCGCCTCACCGTCGAGCGTCCGGACCAGGATCCCACACCCTCCCGGGCACTGCTGACAGACGGACGGAACCACGACCTCTTCCGGTGTGGCCCATTGCTCGAGGTTCTGGCCTGCCTGTTCCGCCTTGGTCAGGCGACCTCTGGCCAGGGCAGCGGCCCCGGCGGTTCCGCCCACCACTTGGAGGAATCTTCGCCGCGTGACTCGCATCGCTCCCTCTACCGATGACAGGCGTTGCAATCAGGGGAGATCCGTCGCTTTGACACCGCCTTGACCGCCTTCATTTCCTCTGTCTTGTCCCTCTGGGATGCCTCCCGTTTCTCGTGACAATTGATACAGTCATCCATTGAGAGTCTCTTGAGCGGACGCTCCGGCGGATGTTCAAGGGTCCCCATCGGTCCATGGCAGGACTCGCAACTCACCTTCGCCACCATCACGTGCGTCCGGTGGGAAAAGAAGACGTGGGAGGGTAATCGCCAGACCCGCTTCCACGGGATCTCCTGGCCTTTCTCTCCGAAGGCCTGGAGCTTCTTCAGTTCCTGACTCGAGGCCTCCCCACCCGAGTGGCACGAGAGGCACTTCTCGATCGAGGGCCGCCCCGCTACGACATCCTTCGTCGCCCGGTCGTGGCAGAATGTGCACTGCAGGAAGTCCAGATGTATCTTGTGGGGAAATTCGATCGGCTGCGTGGTGGCCAGCTCCCCCCACAGACCCCAAGCTCCCCAGACGAGGAGGCCCATACTCAGCAGACCCACCACTGTCAGCCATCTCATGGCGTTCCCCTAGCCGTGCCCCTTCCTGGTCGTCTCCTTGACCGGACGGCGTTGACGAGGTCCTCGACCTTCTCGGCCATCACCCGGCGGGTTGTGTATACGGTCGCTCGGTCCTCATCGAGGTCGATGCTGACCACCCGTCCCGGTGGGCTCTCCTTGAGGACCTCCCAGAGGCTGGGGCCCAGGCTCGGTTCATCTCCCTCGACCATGATCACGTCCGGCCGAAGGGCCCTGAGCTGCTCAAGAGACATGTCACGCCGCAGGGCCGCACCGACCACCTCGATACCCCCTTCCTGCTTCAGAAGCCGTTCAAGGCCTCGACCGAACAGGGGGTGGTCATAGAGGATGAAGAGCTTGATCTTCTTCATGCGGCTCTCAGGCTCTTGCGAGCAGCCCAAAACCCTCACCGGCGCGACCCCAGGTCCTGAAGGTAGGCGACGAGGTCGGCCATCTCCTGAGGGCGGAACTCAGGCCACGTGATCCCTTGGGCTTTAGCCAATTGTTCCATGAATAAGGCGTGGTTCCACAGCGCTGAAATCACTGCATCCGGCGAGACGAGATGCCTCACGCGGGCGAGGTCCGGCGCGAGCTCTCCGCCCTTCCCGCGGACGGCATGGCAATTCTGGCACCCCCTGGTTGCCACGAGCTTCTCCCCCCTGCGGGAATCGCCCGGCTCCGCGAAATATCGCACCGAATAGAGGTAGGCGACGAGGTCGGCCATCTCCTCGGCCCGGAGCTGCGGGACGGAAATTCCCCCGGCCTTCATTGCCTCGATCATCGCGGGCGTCTTGTTCCACATTGCCTGCGCGAACTCGATCAGGGTCCGGTGCAATCGCCGCTGCGCGAGATCGGGACCCACCTGACCGCCCTGTCCTGCGGCGCTGTGGCAGACGCGGCAGCGCTTCTCGTCAAACAGGCGGCGCCCTTGATCGGCTCGACCTGGAAGGACGTGCAGTGGACCTTCCGCTAGCGCTGGCGAGGCCGATTGGAGGTAAGCGATGAGGTCGCTGAGCTCCGAGCCCTTGAAGGTCGGCCGCTTGATCCCTCGGCCCTGCATAGCCTCGGTCATGGCGGGCCCGTGATTCCACATGGCTGTCGCGACAAAGATCGGCGAGCCATACTGGTGGAGGAGATCCAGGTTCGGACCGATCACGCCTCCCGTCCCACCCACCTGGTGACAGACAACACACTGCTTGTTCACAAAGAGTCGTTGGCCGGTTTCGGGGTTGCCACGGATATCGAAATAGTTCAGGGTGTAGAGGAAGGCAATCAGGTCACCTGTCTCTCGGGGGTTGAGGTATGGATGGAAGATCCCGAGATCGTCCATGCGTTTTCTCATACTGGGAAAGTGGTTCCACATAGCTGCGGCCAGTGCATAGAACGATCGGGGACCCGAGATGCGGCCGAGATCGGGGCCGATCTGGCCGCCCACTCCGTTTACAGCATGACACTTGGCGCATCCCTTGGACCCGAAGACACGCGAACCCGCAACCGGGTCCTGGGTTGGACTCGAGAGGGACTGGGCGGCGGACAGCCCAGGAGAGCAGAGAAGAAGGGCAAGAGTTATCAAGAAGGCAAGTGATGTCGCGAGAATCCTGGCGTCTTTCAGCAGGACGGGACTGGAACTGCAATGGCGCGTGATCCTGCACCGCCAAAGCCATGGCACCCGCCAAGGACTATGCGTCACACCTACCCCGGATCCATCGTCCACCTCCCATTAGGTCTTACGCATCGTGGTCTGACGGTCAGCCGGCAACTTCGATTCCCCATCTTGGTCTAAGAGGAATCCCCGGCCCTGGCGGAAAAGGGCATTTTAAGAACAACATAGGGATCGGTGCTTGCCTTGTGCAGAACCCGAAACACTCATTTGGGAAAAGAAAATGGACTAGGTGCAGATGGCCGGTCTGGGGGGTGCATCGCGGGAGAATGGTCAAAAAGGACTAGTCAATTGGGAGGGGGGTAATGCGACTTAGGCCTTGTGGGGTCGGCTCAGTGATTTCCGGAGGGCAAAGGCGGCCGCCTGGACCCGATTCTCCAGATGGAGCTTGTGCAGGATGTTGCGAAGGTGATTCTTCACGGTGTTGTTGCTGATACCTAAGGTCACTGCGATCTCCTTGTTCGTTGAGCCCTTCGTCAGAAGCTCGAGGACCTCATGTTCCCTTGGGCTGAGACCCTCCCCTGCAGACTCTTCGGGCTCCTGTTTGGTCTCTCTGGCGAACGCGGTGAGAATCTTGGCCGCGGTAACCCTGGAGATCGGGGCCTCACCCTTTACAACGCCCCGAAGCATCGCGAACAGCTCCGGGGGTTCGATCTTCTTGGATAGATATCCCTGGGCTCCACTCTTGATGGCGCTGAACAGGTTTTGATCCTCCTCCGAGACGGTCAGGATAATGATCTTGACATAGGGGAGGGCTTCCTTGATCCGTCGGGTAGCCTCGAGGCCGTCGCACCGGGGCATATAGATGTCCATCAGAATAACATCCGGCATCCACTCCTTCGCCTTCGTCAGGGCCTCCTGCCCATCCTGCGCTTCCGCCACCACCTCGAAGTCAGGCTGGTCCCGGAGCATGGTGACCAGCCCCTTCCGGAACAGGGCATGATCGTCCACCAAGAGGATGCGAATGGACTCCATCCGTATTCTCCTTACAGGGGTAAACGGACCAGGATCCCCGTTCCCCGCTCTAGAGCCGTGTCGATCTCCAGGGTTCCTCTGATACCTTCAGCCCTCTCTCGCATCGCTTGAAGGCCGAAGTGGCGCGATCCTTCCGCCAAGATCGCTCCAAGCTCGAACCCCCGGCCATTGTCGCGAACGAGGACACCGCATTGGTTCCCATTCACATCGAAGCGCACGACGACGCAGGATGCCCCGGCATGTTTGCGGATGTTGGCGAGCGCCTCTTGGATGATGCGGACAAGCTGCACCTCGACGTCGGGCGAAAACCGGGTGGCACGCTCATCGCCGGTCTGGAGATCCACGGCGATGCCAGTTTGCTGGCTGAAGTCGTGAAGATATTCCGTGAGGGTCGGGATGAGGCCCAGACCCCGTGACACCATGGTCCGCAGGCCAAAGATCGATTGGCGAACCTCTTCGTAGGCCTCCCCCGCCACCTTCTTCATCTCCCGGAGCTCGTCGCGAAGATCATCTTGAGTATTGGGAGCGATGTTGGCTTCCAATACCCCGAAGCGTGCATGGAGGTACCCGAGCGCCTGAGCGAGCCCATCGTGCATCTCCCGGGCAAGGCGCTCGCGTTCCTTGAGCGTCGCCAAGGTCTGGAGCGACCTCTCATGCGCCTCCAGCCGCTCTGCCATTACGTTAAAAGAGTGCGCAAGCTGGCCGATCTCGTCCCGGGAGCTGACAGACACCCGTTTCTTGAAATCACCCCTTGCCACCTCCTGGGTAGCCTGAGCCAGGCGGCGGATGGGCAACACGATAGTCCGGGAGAACAGGACAATCCCCGCAATCACTGAGATGCCACCGATGAAGACAAATGCCACAAAGGCAGCCAGGATCACCTTCATGCGGCTGATGCTCGCTGCGGTCAGACGCCCCACCTTCGTTTCGTGGATCCCGTGGAGCTGCCGGACCAGCCCTGGGACCCGGTCAGCCACGGTGTCGATGCTCTGAAGATGAGCCGGGCGCACTCGGGTGTCCGCGGCGATGCTCGATATGATCGGCCCCACCGCTGCGTCCAGCTGTTCGACCGCATGGAGGATTTCACGCAGCAGGGCGATCTCCTGCTCTCTTTCCGGAAAGACGTCTTTGTCCGCGAGGTGCTCACCGAGGAACACGGCAACCATGTCGGCGGGTTGCCTCGAAAGGGCTCTGATGCGGAACTCGCGGTCCAGGGTCCGCCTGATGACGGCCCTGTCCACCTCACGAATCAGGTGGAGAATCGAGGCCTGGATGGCCTCCGTCACCTCGATGTGGTGTTTATTTCTGACGATCTGCTCATTGCTGGCCAGGATGGAGTACGCGAGATATGATGAGACCCCGCCGATACCGACGATGAGAAGGAACGAGGCGAGGGTCACCCGGCCCAATTTCCGGCTGATGCTGGCGGGAAACGTTGGAGGAACAGGCGAGTCCGTCGCTTGCTGTTCGGTCTCGAGGGCTACTTCGGATGCGCGGGGACGCCCCACCGTCTCCTCCTGAGCCCCGTAGGCCTAGGGCTCATTAACCCTGTACCACCGTGTCCTGGTCCTGGATCTGGCTCCCCAGAGGACGGGAACGGGGACTTCTCCACGCGAGTACCACCCTCGTCGCTGGAGATGAAAACGGCTCCGTTGCTCCTGCGTCTCTCCCCCTTTGAGAAAGAGGGCATGAGCAGTGAGTCGAATATGGTGTAAACATAACAAAAAAGTGCGCTGCGGGACAACTCAAAATTGGGGTTTCCCCACACGAGATGCCCGTCGACCTATGTTTGCGGCCTGTGATCGGTTACCGGGAGGAGAGCCCGTATGGGTGCACGAGGGGCCATGAGCCGCCTGTGGTGTGTCCTCGCGGTGATCGTGTTCCCCCGGAGGTTCAGCGAGAGGTTCCGGATCGCATCCTCTCGGGTGAGGGCGATTGGCCTACCGAGATGGCAGTGGCGGAGCTCGCAATTTCCATTCGAAGGATGGCCAGTGGTCGTGCAGGAAGATGGGCCGGGGAGGTGAAATCTCTCGGCTTAACTCCCACCAGGTTTTCGGCCGCTGGCCCTTGGCCATCTCCCCGGGCCCCGTGGCACACCTGACAGAAGGTGTTGTATATATCCCGACCTGCCAGGAGGCTGACACGTATTCCTGGCACGCTCAAGGTACGCATGTACGCGATCGCATCCCGGAGGGCTTCTGCCTTGACGGTCTCGACGACGACCATCATGGGGTGGGCCTTGGCATCAGGGCGACCCCTCCTTTCAGTGAGACGGGCAAGAATTTGCTCATCGGACTTGCCACCACGCAGCGCCGGGTCCGTGAAATCGGGTGGCCGCACGGCGAGGTACTGGGCGGCCGGGCCGGCACCCCGGCCATACGGGCCGTGGCAGTTCCAACAGAAGGTGCGGTAGACCTGTTCCCCCCGGGTGACGTCCCCAGCAGGCTTGGGCTGAGCGGCCACCTCCCCGGTCGCCACGAAGAGCCCTCAGATCACGAGTCCTACCGCTGTCATCTGAGTTTTCCTTGCAGACGCCGAATATAGTTCACGACGTCCCAACGTTCCTGGGCTGAGAGGGCTTCCCCCTGCCCCGGCATAAGGGCGCCGCCATCGCGGATCGTGGCGTACAAGAATCCATCACTTCGCTGCCGGAAGATCTCTAACGTCAGATCGGGTGGGGGGACAAACTTTGCTGCGACCGGTCCCCCCCCCTTGGCGTCGGGCCCGTGGCACAGGGCGCAGTAGGTCTGGAAGAGCCGCCGGCCGCTTTCGATGGAAGCGGTCGTCGGCTCGACCGGATTCCGCAGGCGCTCCCCGGCCTGGATGCGATCCATGGCTGGCTCTTTGCCTTGCCTCGGGACCGACCCTGGGGGAGGCAGGCGTGGGTCTTCCTGCGGCCGGACGGAGGGTTGCTTCTGCATGTCGGTGCTCCACGGCCACCCATAGGCGAGGCCCGCCCCCAGGACCACGAGGCCTGCCGCGACCCCGAGCGATCGCCAGAGGCTCGTCATGGGCCAGACTCGCTTCCATGCCAACTCGTTAAGCGCTTGACGAAGTCTTCTCAAGGGCGTGCGCTCCTGCGGGATTGGGGGCCTGGACCGACGGTGTCAGGGGGAGGAGGGGGAAATGCTGGAAAAAGAAGCCGTAGCTCCACCCCGCCGCACCGAGGAACCCGGCCGTCACGCCGATCTCCATCCAGCCCAAGGGGGCAATGTCCCCGGGCCACAGGGATGGGACCACCAGCACGTAACGCTCGAGCCACAGCCCGGCACTGATGAGCAGACCGATCGAGAGCATGATCGTCGTATTCTCCTTGGCCCTTCGACTCAGGAAGACCACGAAGGGAGCGAGGACGACCGCGGCCAGGGCGCTCCACGACAAGGGCGCCCAGGGATGCTCCCAGAGACGGAGGACCACGAAATGTGTCTCTTCGGGGAGGTTGCCGTACCAGATGACGATGTATTGTGACCAGACCATCGCGGCATACATCAACGTGAAGCCGAAGACGAGCTTGCCGAGATCAGAGAGCTGACGGGATGCGATCCCGGGAAGCCCCCGCCGGGCCAGCAGGGCGACCACGACGGTGAGGCCGGCGAGGCCCAGGTAGAAGGAGCTCACGAAGAAGTACACGCCGAAGAGCGAGCTGTACCAGAAGGGATCCAGGGCCATGATCAGGTCAAAGGCCATGAAAGTGTACGTGATTGGATACGCCAGGAGCACGCCGGCCGCCAACACATCCATGCCGCGCTCGCTTCGTTGGATCTCCAGCCGCTCGCCCTGCCACCCCTGCGCGAGCACGCCGTAGAGCCATCGCCGCGGCCTGAGCCCGCGCTCGAGAGCCGCGCCCACCTCGGGCCGCAGGGAGTAGTAGACGAAGAGCAAGCTGACCACGGTCATCGCTCCGAGGCCGAGTCCTCCGCGCACGAAGATAAACCGAGGATCGAACCAGGCGCCGCGCAGGGGGTTCACGTCCTGGATGCGGCCGAAGAAGAGGTCCAGGGCGGGATAGAGCGGGAAGAAGAGGAGAAAGCTGACCGGGAGGAAAGCCGCCATCCCCTCGGCCAGGCGCCGGATGGTGAGACCCCATCGGGCCTCGACCACGTGGTAGATGGCGGCGAAGACCACGGCCCCCTGGGCCAGGCCGCCCCAGAAGAGAAAGTTCACCAGATAGATCTGCCACGCCCGCGCCGGGTCGTGGAGGACGGCGATAAGGAGGATCGCCGCGCCCAGGCCGCTCAGCCCGATGCACGCTCTCATCAGGCCCCGGTCCATTGGGGGCGGCAGCGTCCAGCGCTCTTCCCACCGCTCTGGCATCTTCGCTTTCTCCGTCCGCGTCGGGGAGACCCTTTCACTCCCCGACCCGGTGGACCGCCTCCGCATCCGCGCTCTCGAGGAGGCGGGTCACCGGGTCGAAATCCCTGACCTCGCAGCGAATCCAGAGGCCGAACCGGTCCTCCGAGAAGCGCGGGTCATACGCCGGGACAATGTGGACCAGCGGCAGGCGGGCGTTCAGCAGCATTCCCCCGAGCGTCAGGAGCCCGCCGAAGAGGATCGTCAGCTCAAAGACGATGATGAGGAACGGGGGGATCGAGACGATCGGCTTCCCCCCGGTGATGAGCGAGACGTGGAGCGAGGTGGCGATGGTCAGGACCAGCCCCGTCGCCGCGCCCAGGAGGCAGCCGATGAGGGTGAAGACCCGCACCGGACTGGGCGGCTTCTTCAGTGCCTCGTCGATCGCGTGATGCGGAACCGGCGACAGCGCCTGGAGATCCCGATACCCCGCCTGATGTAGCCGGCTGATGGCCTCGAGGAGGCTGTCCAGGTGGCGGAAGCTCCCAACGAGCCCTGCGGACGGTCGTGCCATGGTTACGCCTCGCTCCCGGTCGACTTCATGGGCGGAGGCAGCTCCTCTTTGACCTCCACGATGGAGATGACCGGCAAGAACTTTGCGAAGAGGAGGAACCAGAAGAAGAACCATGCAAAGGCGCCCAGGGTGATGCTGATATCCACCCAGGTCGGGATAAACAGTCCCCATGAGTACGGGTCGTACTCGTGGGCCAATCCGGTCACGATGATGACGAACCGCTCACACCACATCCCGATGTTGATCAGGATCGAGATCCCGAAGAGCCAGGGGGTGCTGGTGCGGATCCGCTTGACGAAGAAGAGGAGGGGGACGAGCGAGTTGAAAAGGATCATGATCCAGAAGAGGACGGCGTATTCGCCCGTTACCTGATAGACGAAGCGCTGCCACTCCGGGACGTTGTTGCTGTACCAGGCGATGTAGGTCTCGACCACATAGGCATAACCGACGATGAGGCCGGTCAGGATGATGAGCTTGGCGAGGTTCTCGAGGTGCGTCTGCGTGAGATACGTGTCGAGGCGGAAAATACGCCGGAGCGGGATCAGGAGGGTGATGACCATGGCCAGCCCCGAATGGATCGCCCCGGCGACGAAGTAGGGGGCGAAGATGGTGCTGTGCCAGCCGGCGACGACGGACTGGGCGAAGTCCCAGGAGACGACGCTATGGACCGAGACGACCAGGGGCGTCGCCAATGCCGCCAGGAAGAGGTAGGCGGCCTTGTAGTGGCGCCACTGCCGGTCGGTCCCCTGCCAGCCCTGCGCCAGAAAGGCGTAGAAACGATGCCGCCATCCGGTGGTGCGGTTTCGCACCACGGCTACGTCCGGGACCAGCCCGGTAAAGAAGAAGAGGACGCTGATGATCATGTAGGTCATGACGGCAAAGACGTCCCAGACCAGCGGTGAGCGGAAGTTGACCCACAATCCCCCCCCCTGCGGGTAGGGGAGGAGCCAGTAGAAGAACCAGGGGCGGCCGAGGTGGATCAGGGGGAAGAGGCCGGCGGTCAGGAGGGCAAAGACGGTGACCGCCTCCGCCGTCCGGTAGACGCTCGCTCGCCACCGGACCCTGAACAAGTACAGGATGGCCGAGATCAGGGTGCCGGAGTGGGCGATCCCGACCCAGAAGACAAAGTTGGTGATGTCCATGGCCCACATGACCGGGTGGGTGAGCCCCCAAACTCCCAGGCCGCGATAAATCGTGTACTGCCAGGCGAAGATTCCCCAGGCCAGCACCAGCAGGTTGGCGAAGAAGACGACATAGTACAGCCGCCCGGGTGCCTGCATGGCCCGGAGGATGTCTCGGTCAACCTGGCTGTAGGTGAGGTCGGACACCTAGCCCTCCACCGGCCCGGCAATGATCTTCTTGAGGTAGGTGATCGCCGGTTGGGTATTCAGATGTTCCAGGACCCGATACCGCCGCGGGTCTTTCGATCGCTGAGAGACCTCGCTGTCAAGGTCCTTCAGGTCGCCAAAGACGATCGCCCGCGTGGGGCAGGTCTGGGCGCACGCGGGCACGATCTCGCCGTCGCGGACGGCGCGTCCCTCTGCCTTGGCCTGGAGCTTCCCGCCCTGGATCCGCTGGACGCAGAAGGTGCACTTCTCCATCACTCCCATACTCCGGACGGTCACATCCGGGTTGAGCTGCAGATGGAGCGGTTCCGGCCACTCCGCCATGAACCAGTTGAACCGGCGGACCTTGTACGGGCAGTTGTTGGAGCAGTACCGGGTGCCGACGCACCGGTTGTAGACCTGCACGTTGAGGCCCTCCGGGTTGTGATAGGTGGCGTAGACGGGGCAGACAGGTTCGCACGGGGCGTGGTCACAGTGCTGACAGAGCATGGGGAGGAAGCGGTGCTCCGGATGATGGGACGCCCCTTCGTCAACGCGTTGGACTCGAATCCAGGACATCTCGCGTCCCTTGGCCACCTGCACTTTCCCCATCACGGGGATGTTGTTTTCGGCATAACAGGCGGTCACGCAGGCCCCACAGCCGATGCAGGCGTTTAGGTCGATGGTCATGCCCCACCGGTGCTTCGGATGAGGATGCTCCGGATACATCTGCAGGAGGTGAGGGTGTTTCTCGGGGTGTCGAAGGCGCTGGACCTCGGCCAGCGGGATGGTCTGGATGATTCCGCGATCGTGGGGGCGATCACTCCCAACGGTCGAGGCCAGGAGGTGCCGCCTCCCGGTCCGGGTGACCAGAACCCGCGTGGCAATCCACGGCTGACTGCCCGATGCCGTCTCCGGCTCGGCGGGGAGCAGGGGGAGGGGGTTGGCGCCACGCCCCTCGGCGTACCGGCCGAACGCCGAGTGTCCCTGGCCGACGGCGACGGCAGCCGTCCCGAGACGCACGCCGCCGGAGAGATGCGCCGGCAGCTCGACGTGGCCCAGTGGAGACTGCACCCGCAGTAACTCCCCCTCGCTTACGTCCAGCCGCTTCGCGTCGGCGGGATGAATGTCGATCCAGTTGTCCCAGACGATCTGGGTCAGGGCATCGGGGAGTTCCTGCAGCCAGGGGCGGTTGGCGGTTCGCCCGTCATAGAAGATCGGAGAGGGATAGGGGATCAGGGTAAGTCCCTCGCTCTCCCCCGCGAAGCGGGGTGCCTCGAATCGGTGCCGGAAGACCTCCGGGTTGAGGCGCACGGGGCGTGACGGGACAGGTCGGAAGAGGCCGCCGCGCTGAAGGGCCCGCGCCCAGAAGGTCTCAAAATCCTCGGCAGGCCCGGATTGCCGGTGAAGGCCTTTCCACTGCTCCTTCAGGTACGCGGGAAAGTCCTCCCAGGGGAGCTGCTGCTGGAGCCCCATCTGCTTGGCAACCGATAGGAGGATATCGCCCAGGGCCCTGGTCTCGTAGAGGGGCCGCATGGTCGGCTGCTGCAGCCCCTGGATCCCGTCCCAGGGCTCGGCGTCGCTCCACCCCTCCAGGAAGGTGTGATCCGGCAGGATGAGATGTGACGCCATGGCGGTTTCATCCGGAAAACTGGCGAAGCTCACCACCAGTGGCACCTTCTCCAGCGCCTTCCGGAAGCGCTCCCCCTCCGGCAATGTGAAGGCGGGGTTCACCCCTGCCAAAAGCACGAGGGAGACCTCGCCCTTTTCCATCGACTGGAGGAGGGTTCGCATCTCACGGTAGGGCGAGGTGCGTCCGGCGGCGGCAGTCGGGCCGAAACGGACGGTCCGGCCGACGTTCCCCGCGACGTAGTTGAGCAGAGTGATCGCCAGGCAGATGTCCGTCCCGTTGGAGGTCCTGCCGTCGGCCACGGCGAGACTCGGGCGCGATCGGGCAAAGGCGCGAGCCAGGACGCGAACCTTGTCGGGCGAGATCCCGGCCTGTTCCGCGGTTTCCACCGGCGTCCAGCGCTCCACCAGCCTTCGGAAGGCCGCCTCCTCGGAGGCGGGGAGAGCGGTCGCGAGCCCCTCCGCGAGGATGGCGTGAATCATCCCCAGAGCCAGTACCCCTTCGGTGCCCGGGCGCACGGCAATCCATTCGTCAGCGTTGGCACCGGTGAGCGACAGGCGAGGACCGATGTAGGCGAAGCGCCCCATGCGGCCGTCGCGGTAAGTTCGCATGGCGCCGAATTGGCGGGCGTGCTCGACGGGAGAGAGCCAGGTTTCGAGGAAGTCGGCCCCGAAGGAGAGGATCAGTTCCGCCTGCTCGAGATCATAGAAGGGAACGGCGGCGACGCCGAAGGCCAGGCGATTCGCCTCACGGAGCGGTTCGTGGCTGACCGCCTCGTAGCGGAGCCGGGACCCGCCCCCCACGGCCCGGAGCCAATCGTCGATCAGACGATCGAGGCTTCCCGTGACGAGCGGGGTCACCAGGGCGACGCGACCTCCCCGTCCCTTGAGTTCTGCCAACCGGGCGGCGAGAACCTTCTCCCCTTCCTCCCACGAGGTCGGGCCCCACGTGCCGTCCGTCCCCTTCCTCAGGGGCTGTCGGATCCGGTCCGGGTTGTAGAGCCCCTGGAGGCTCGCCTGACCACGGGCGCAGAGGCGGCCGCGGTTGACCGGATGATCGGGGTTCCCCTCGACCTTGATGGCGCGCCCCTCCATGGTCTTCACCAGCATCCCGCAGCCGGCGGGACATTCCCGGCAGACGGTGGCGTACCAGGTGGCCTCGCCCGGGATGATCTCCTCCGGGGGAACGACATACGGAATCAGACTCTCGGGCGGCTGCGTCCCACAACCCGCCATCGCGGCCGTCGCCCCACCGATCCCGATGATCTTGAGGAAGTCTCGCCGATTCACTTCCATAATGACTGTCCGATGTCCGCCGTCCGATGTCCGAAGTCGTGATGAGTGAGTAACCACCCAACACCCTGCAACCCTTCAACCCTGTAACCGTGTGACTTGCCTCAGCGGTGGCAGATCACGCAGTCGATGCTGACTTTCCGCTCCCGATGGCAGGCGACGCAAAAGTCCATGGTGAGCGCCTGAGTCGTCGGCACGTGATCCATCGCCTCGACGGGTCCGTGACAGGCCTGACACCCGATTTCGGCCCGGACATGAGGCCAGTGTTCAAAGAAGACGAAGTCCGGCATCCAGGTGGCCTTAGGCCAACGAATCGGTTCTTTCCGGTCCCAGTATTCCTTGAGCTTTTGAATTTCGGGTTTGGTGGCGCCGGTGATCTTGTGACAGCCCATGCACCGCTGGACGGAGGGAATCCCGGCTACCGACGACCGCCGGGCGTTGACATGACAGTAAAGACACGGGATCTGATTCTCGCCGGCGTGGAGGCGATGGCTGAAGGAGATCGGCGCCTCCGCAGGCGGCTGGCGACCGGAGGCGGTGTAGGAAAACGCCGCTGCCGCCGCGAGAACGATCACCGCGATCCCTGCCGCGTACCGCAGGCGCATTGGGGTCTCTGGCTATTTCCCGGACTTCGCCAGCGATCGGATGTAGGCCACCACGTCCCAGATTTCCGGGTCCTTGAGCTGGCCACCCCAAGGCGGCATGAGGGGGGATTTCCCCACGCCCACGCCTCCGCCCTTGACGATGTCGAAGAGGTACTTGTCGGTTAGGGCGTTCATGTACTTGCCGTCAGTATGATTCCGGGGCTTGGGGTTCAAGGATGCGGCCGCGGGGCCATCACCCTTTCCGGTAGCGCCGTGGCACGAGGAGCAGAGGAGATCGTACTTGGCCTTCCCAGCCTTGGGGTCACCTTTCTCCGCCGCAACGTCCTTGGGCGCTGCCGTCATCAGGACAAGCAGGATGAGCGTGGCCGCGGCCGTCTGTGCTCTCTTCAAGGCAAACCTCCTTTCGAGACGTGGGTGCCGTTTCTCGGTGTTGCCAGTCGCAGGCTCACCAGACGCGAAAGCCCGGGGTGGTGAGCGGCGTGGTGGTCACGAGCCGGATCATCGTGGGTCCATAGGCGATCGCGATCAACACCACAGCCAGTACCAGCCAAGGGCGCCAGCGGTCGAGGATTGCCGGTGCGTGCTCGGGACCGGAGAGGGCCTCAGCGAACGGCACCTCCACCGCCGCCGGCTCACGGGAAGCGACCACCGTCAATACCATATTCGCAAAGTAGAGCATCGCACTGACGAAGAGAATCGTCCCGCCGATCCCCACGAGGGCCAGCGCTGACTGCCACTCCGGCTGGACGTACGGGGCTGCGCCAATCATCGTCCGGCGGGGCATCCCCATGAGCCCGAGCCGGTGTTGCGCGTGGGACATGATCGCCATCCCTATGAACCAGAGCCAGGCCTGGGCAAGCGCCAGCCGTCGGCTCCAGAGCCGCCGTCCCCTGAGCAGAGGCACCAGCCAGTATGTAATCCCCATGAAGGTCAGCGTCACCGCCGTGCCGACCGTCAGGTGGAAGTGTCCGACGATCCAGGCGGTGTTGTGGACCACCAAGTTCATGGTGAAGGACGCGTTGATCAGGCCTCCGATTCCGCCGAACGCAAACAGGAGCATAGAGAGGACCTGCGCTGTGAGGGATGGATCTCCCCAGGGAAGCTTTCCGAACCACGCGATCCATCCCTTTCCGCCGTTCGCACGCGCCCCGTTTTCGAGGGACGCGACAATGCTGAAGAAGGTGAGGAGGCTCGGGAAGAAGACGGCAAAAGTTAACAAGGCGTGGAGCAGCTTCCAGCCCTGGCCAATCCCCGGATCGGTGAACTGGTGGTGAAAACCGACCGGCGTCGAAAGGACGAGAAAGAGGAGGAACGACACCCGGGCGAGGGGATCGCTGAAGAGTTTTCCTCCCGCCTGTCGCGGCACGAGCGTATACCACGAGATATACGCAGGGAGGAGCCAAAAGTATACGATGGGATGCCCGGTATACCAAAAGAGGACCCGCGCCAAGAGGGCGTCTGTCCCAGCAACTATTCCGAGCGACCATGGAATCATCATGAAAAGCATCTCGGCCGCCAACCCGAGCGACGCGATCGTCCACATCACGAACGTGACCAGCGCCATCCATGCGGGCAAGGGTGTCCGGACTGCTGGGTTGCGCGCGCGCCAGGCCCGATAGGTGCACACGAGAGTCAGGGTGACGAGCCACGTGGCGACCACGACCAGCGTCAGTCCGACATAGAAAGCCCAGTGGGCTTTCATCGGAGGGTAAAAGGTGAAGAGCACCGTCGCGGCGTTTCCCACGAGAGGGACGGCCGCGAGGATGAGTCCCCCCGTCATGAGGCAGAAGGTGGCCCAGGCCAGGCCACGGTTCCAGAGGGGCATCCTGAGGGATCGCGCGGTGATGAACTGCAGAAACCCGGAGATAAAGAAGGTGGTGAAGACCAGAACGTTGAGCACGCCGTGGAGGCTCAAGCCGTGGTAGTAGGACTTGATGATTGGAAGGAGCCAGGGGTAGAGATTGATGCCGGCGTGCTCGAGGGCCTGGAAGATCCCCAGCGACACCCCGACGAAGAGGGAGACGAGCGCGACCACGAGGTACGCCGCTGTGAGCCGGTCTTCGGGTTGTAGGTCGATGGCTCGTGTACCGGTCGTCATGAGGCAAGATTCCTCCACTGCGCGCGCGTCAGAGCCGTGGCTC
>Ga0209521_10001635_pt1 | contig 18263 bp, 22 predicted proteins | sample Rifsed19ft4_FD_184016 | JGI IMG/M metagenome (GOLD analysis project Ga0209521, IMG submission 184016) | Soil microbial communities from Rifle, Colorado, USA - sediment 19ft 4 (version 2) | ecosystem: Environmental > Terrestrial > Deep subsurface > Rock core/Sediment | place: Rifle, Colorado...
TATCGATGGCGTGATATTAGGCTGAAGGGAGAACGAGTCTCGCATGAGTGACGCGATCATTCAAGTCAAGCATTTGAGGAAGTGGTTTCCTGTTTTCTCCCGAGGCGTTCTGCTAAAGAAGTCAATTGGCGTTGTCCACGCTGTTGACAACATTGACTTTGATATCAGAAAAGGAGAAACTTTTGGCCTCGTCGGAGAGAGCGGATGCGGCAAGACCACGGTTGCTAGGCTTATACTGAACCTAATTGAGCCCACAGCTGGAGAAATATATTTCCAAGGCGAGAACGTCTACAAGAAGTTTAAGTCAGGCAACAACGAGGAGAAGCTTCGTCTCAGACGGAAGATGCAGTTGATTTTTCAGAACCCATATGGATCACTAGATCCACGTATGACGGTTTTTGACATCATATCTGAACCTTTCATTATTCACAAGCACGTTCCTAAGAAAGAGTGGAAAGACCGCGTTTACAAGCTCCTAAGCTTAGTTGGCCTCGAGGAGTACCATGCCGAACGGTACCCCCACGAGTTCAGCGGAGGACAGCGACAAAGAATCTGCATAGCTCGAGCTTTGGCGGTTGAACCTGACTTTCTGATTGCAGATGAGCCTGTGTCCTCGTTGGATGTTTCTATTAGAGCGCAGATTCTCAATTTGCTAGGCGACCTTCAAAAAGAAATGACCCTCACTTACCTGTACATCTCACACGATTTGAGCTCTGTAAGACAGATCAGCAACAGAGTCGCAGTCATGTATCTCGGCGAAATTGTCGAGCTTGCAGACACAGATGAACTGTTTGACAAGCCTATTCACCCGTATACGCAGGCGCTTATTCAAGCAGTTCCGATCCCAGACCCGGAGACGAAGCGGCTGAGAATCATCTTGGCCGGAGAGGTTCCAAGCCCAATTAACCCGCCAAAAGGGTGCAGGTTTAGGCCACGATGCCCATACGCGAAAGAATGCAAGAAGGAAGAAGCACCGAAACTCATTGATGCCGGCGGCGGCCACCTAGTAGCCTGCCACATAATCCGTTACAGCTAATGCTGTCATGTGTTGTCGTCTTTCTGCTTTCTAGGCGGTCAACGAGCTAGCCGGTAACCCTTAGTCTGGGCGGATAACTGTTTTCCATTCCCCAAGTGGTTCGCGTGGCTTGAAACTCAACTTCGATGAAGTATCCGCGTAAGCCTCCTAAGCCACCGCCGCTAGCTTCGTCTGGCGTAAACTCGATTCTTATGGTTTTTTCTTCGCCGCCTACAAGGTCAACCGGAATCGTTGACACTTGGAAGTCGCTGTCAAACCACAATGAAACGTCTTTCTTTACCCTGACCACGATTGAGCCCACGTATTGCTCCGTGGCTTCTATTACCACATGGGCTTCAACTTCTTCGCCTTTGTTTGCTGTCGAGACTTCCTGTTCGTTCACTAGCCAAGAGGCTTCTTTCACGAGTGGTGTCGCTCGTCCTCGTCCTGAAAGTGCGGAAAGCAACCCGAAGACAAGGAATAAGCCGACCAAGACAATGATCATTAGTATGAATATCTGTCCTCTCGATTGTTGCCGTGTTCTCAAACTGCTTATTCTCCCGATTAGTATGCGTAAAAAGTGCGGGAATTAAACGTTCTGCATACTGCGAAAGAGTCTGTCAACGCTTAAGAGCTCAAACCTTGAAATTGTTCTGGCACGGAAAACGCATGAGAAGCATTCGAACTGCGGCTTTGCGTAAGAGCGTTGAAAAGCGTTTGCTTGAGTTCATGAGTCGGGATAGGATAGGTCATTTCTACGCCGTTTATGACGTTCTGTTCTTGCCCGAGAGTACGCGGGCGTGGACAGCGTTGTCAGATGGTCGCCTCGTGGGCTACTTGATGGAGTATGACAAGCGAATATTGTACATGCGAGGCGATGTTTCGGCTGCGGTTCCGCTTTTGAGGAATTCGGATTTGTCTACAGCCTTGTTCAACATCGAGTCTCAGCATCTTTCAGCTGTCAGAAAGCTGTTCAAGGTTGCTGCGCCAGCGGACAAAATGACAGTGGGTAAGATTTCGAGTTTCACGCCTATGATGGCTGCTACAAAGAGTTTCAACCCAGTTGTGCAGCATGAGGTTAAAGAGTTGTCTAAGAAGCACGGTTACGCTCAAGCTGTGGCTGGTCTGCTTGGCACGGATGCTCAAACTGCCGTGGACTTGTTGAACGGCTACGCTTTTGGCGTTTTCCATGGCGGTAAGCTCGTGTCTTTTGCGGCTTCGCCTAACATGCTGGAGGATTTGGCTATAGTTCGCGGAGTGTTCACATCTTCTGAAGAGAGGGGTAAGGGGTATTCGAAGTCCGTGTGTTCAGTTTTGGCTGAGAGGTTGCTGCGCGAAGGTAAGGATGTTTTCTTGTATGTTTCAAAGGATAATGCCGCAGCGATAAAGGTGTACAGCACGATTGGGTTCAAGCCTACGGGTCATGTGTTTCTTTCGTTTTGGGCGCAGAGAAAAGCTGGATAAAAGACGGAGTGGCGTTAGAAAGGGCTCATTCTCTTTCTAGGAAATCTTCTGGTCTGGGCGGGTTGGGATCTAGGTTTCGGCGTTCGCGTATTTGTTTGATTACGTCTAGGATCATGCTTTCTGGAACGGGTGCCCACCTGCTGAACTGGGTTGCCCAGAAGGCTCTGCCCTGAGTGGATGAGCGCAGTTCGTCTGCTATGCCGAAGCTTTCGGCTACGGGCATCTCCGCCTTAACTATCATCATGTCGTCTTCGGTGGGCATGTCTAGAACTCGGCCTCTGCGTTTCTGCACTATGCCGAGGACGTTGCTCACGAAGGCCTGTGGCACTTTGCATTCGAAGCTGAGGAGTGGTTCAAGTAGCTTTGGGTCGCTTAGAAGGAAGCTTGCCCATATGGGTCGCCATGTCATTGGCAAGATTTGCGCTGGGCCTCGGTGCACTGGGTCTTCGTGTACTGATATGTCTTCGAGGTTGACTCTTAGGCCGTGGGCGGGTTCTTTGGCTAGGACGCTGCCGTGGACGGCTTCTCTGAAACCTGATTTTATGTGGTCTAGTACTTCTTCGACGTATTGGCGTCCTTTGATGCGGTTGACGAGCAGGTTGTTTTCTTCGACGGCTATGACGCTTTTGGCGTCGTCTGTTTCCCAGCCGAATTGGGTGCGCAGGAATTTCTGTCGGTCGTCACGGGTTTGCATTTCGCTGATTTTGCCCGTTCGGATGGCTTCGATTTCTTCTTCTGACAGCTTCTGTAGTGTGATCCAGAGTTTGCTGTGTTTGTTGGGCGATTTGCCCATTACTGCTGGTCCCTTGTAGTCGTGGCTTATGGTTTCGCGGTAGATGACTATGGGCTTGCTTGTTTTGACTTTGAGTTTGGATTCTTGCATGCGGTAGGCTGTGACTTCTAAGTGAAGTTCGCCCATGCCGCTGAGCAGGTATTCGCCGCTTTCCTTGTTGATTGTGAAGCGTAGGTTTGGGTCTTCGAGGGTGAGCTTATGGATGACTTTGTCGAAGAGTGGCAGATCTCTTACGTCAGCTGGTACGATGGCTACTGTGACAACGGGGTCAGATACGTATCGGAGTCCTTCGAAGGGCTGGGTCTCTCGGTCTTGGTCGGCTACGGTTTCGCCTACGTGCATACCGCTGATTCCGCCGATGGCGGCTATGTTGCCCGCGGGCACTTGGTCCACGATGACCCTGTCGGTGGCCATGCTCATGTAAACCTGTTGCACTTGGCCTTGTTGGCGGCTGGTTATGAGGCGGATTGGTCTACCCTTTTCTACTGTGCCGCTGAAAACTCTGCCTATGGCTATGACGCCTGCTTGCGGGTCAACTTCGATGGTGGTAATGCACATGAGTAAGGGTCCGTTTGGATCCACTTTCGCCAAGCCTATGCCAACTGGACTGTTGGGGTCGCCGGGCCAGATTTGGCTTTGTCGGAATGGCTGAGCCTCCAGTGGGTTGGGTAGGTGCTGGCAGAACATGTCGAGTATGGGTTCGGAGAGTGGGGCTTTTTTGCTTAGGGCGTCGACTTTTTTGGCTATTTCTTCGAATTCGCCCGTGTAGGCGTCGATTATGTCTTGGAATGTGACGCCTTTGGCTTTCATATGTGTGAGGTTTAAGCCCCATTTATGCAGCGCTGAGCCGAAGGCTACTCGGTCGTCTTCAACTTTCACCTGCCAGTCTTTTTTATGCTCGGGCGGCGCGTATTTTTCGATGAGACCGTTGGCGCGGGCTAGAATTTTCGCGAATTTATTCTGGATTTCCTGCGATGTGAGCCTAATTTCTTTGATGAGGCGGTCCACTTTGTTTATGTAGAGTAGTGGTTTGACGCGTTCGCGTAGTGCCTGCATCAACACGGTTTCAGTCTGAGTCATGGGTCCTTCTACGGCGTCGACTACGACTAGGGCTCCGTCTACGGCTCGTAAGCTGCGGGTGACTGCGCCGCTGAAGTCTATGTGTCCGGGGGTGTCGATGAGGTTTATGAGGTATTCTTCGCCCTTGTAATTGTGCGTCAGGCTGATGTTGCTGGCGAACACGGTCATTTGGCGTCTTTGTTCAAGTTCCCAACTGTCTAGGAAGAGTTTTTGTCCTGCGGACTGTTCGCTGATTATGCCTGCGGCTGCGAGTAAGCTGTCGCTTAGGGTGGTTTTGCCGTGGTCCACGTGTGCGATGATGCTGGTGTTACGTATGTGAACGGGGTCATTCATGAGTTTGACGATTTCATCAATTTGGCGGTAGCGTCCCACTTGGTTCTAGCCCCCTCTACTTAAAAGTTGGATTAGGTTTTGAATTCTGACGCTTCTTTTTTTATGCGTCATTGGAGGTTTTCGTCCTATGTTTCGGAAATAGGCTACATGAGGGAAACAAGCCAGACGTAAAAGGTTTTTGTATGAAGGTCGCTGCATGAAGCTCGTCTGCAGATTGTACAGCTTGCTTTTTTGGATACAGTGATTGTCTTCAACATCAGGTTTGTGTATGAGTTGGCTGAGGGGATAATGTTCTAGAAGTTTTCTTCACAACGGATTTATAGTGGATGTGGGAGAGATTTGGGATAGACTATGGAGAAGAGAGGAGGTGGAAAAGTGAGAAAGATTACGGCGTTTCTGCCAATGCTTTTAAGCCTAAGCTTGATTTTGATTCCCGCTGTCTTGGCTGCGCCTGGTTCAACTGGCTCTTCAGCGGCCAAGTTGCTAGCTATGACGCGGCGAGCGACTGACAAGTACCATGATGTGAGCGTGGCGCTCGCAGACGGGTATGTCCCAATGTCTCCATGCGATGAGATTGATGGGGCTGCAATGGGAATGCATTATGTGAACCTTGGTCTTGCATCTGACATGGTGGTCAACGAGGTGACTCCAGAAATCCTGTTGTTTGTTGACACTGATGAAGGCCCGAAGCTTGTGGGCGTGGAGTATTTTGTGGCTGCAGTTGGAACAGATGGTGCTTTTGTTGGACCTTTGTTTGATATGACTTTACCAGCGGGGTGGATATGGCTTACACCTGCTCCGACTTTGTTCGAAGTGTCCATGGATGGTCCGATGGAACCGCACGCAGCTGGAGTCATGCCTTGGCACTTTGACTTGCATGTGTGGCTTTGGCACGGCAACCCTGATGGAATGTTCGCGGAGTTCAACCCAGCTTTGAAGTGCTAGGTTTCAACATTCCTAACTTTTTTCTTTTTGTCGCAGAAAGTGGGAAGTTCTAAAAGGATTAGTTCTTTTATTATTTGTGCGTTGTTGGGTGAGGCTGATGCCAGCTGATAAGAAGATTGCTTTTGGTTGGGTTGAGGATAACAGGAAGCGTTTGATTGAAATTAGTGATAGGATTTGGGAGTTTGCTGAATTAGGTTTGGTTGAGTTTAAGTCTTCGGCTTTGTTGGCTGATGAGTTGGAGAGGCATGGGTTTAGGGTTGAACGCGGCGTGGCGGGGATGCCGACGGCGTTTGTGGCTTCGTGGGGTAATGGTAAGCCGGTTATAGTATTGTTAGGTGAATTTGATGCGTTGCCTGGTCTGTCTCAGAAAGCTGTGTCGCATGAAGAGCCTTTGGAGTCGGGGAAGCCTGGGCATGGTTGTGGGCATAATATTTATGGTGCGACTGCTTTGGCGGCGGCTGTTGCTGTCAAGAACGTAATGCGGCAGTCTGGGCTTGGTGGCACGATTAGGTTTTTTGGTTGTCCTGCTGAGGAGAATTTTGATGGCAAGGGGTTTATGGTTCGTGAAGGCTGCTTCGATGGAGTTGATGCGGTTTTGGGTCATCATCCGAGCAGTATGAATGCGGCTTCTTTGCGAAGTAGTCTTAGTATTGTGTCGGCTAAGTTTCATTTTTATGGTAGGGCGGCTCATGCTGGTGGCGCGCCTGAGCAGGGTCGTAGCGCGTTGGATGCGGTGGAGCTGATGAATGTTGGAGTCAATTATCTGCGTGAGCATGTGATTCAGGATGCGCGGATTCATTATGTTGTGGAGAAGGGTGGGACTCAGCCGAATATTGTGCCGCCTTATGCGCGAAGCTGGTATTACGTTAGGGCTCCTGAACGCCATGAAGTGGAGTGGATTTATGATTGGATCGTGGACATTGCGAAGGGCGCGGCGTTGATGACTCGGACGGAGTTGAAGACTGAGTTTGTGGGCGGCATTTACAATTTGGTTCCTAACAGGGCAATTGCTGAGTTAGTGGTGAAGAACATGCGTGAAATCGGCTTGCCCAAGCATAGCGGGGAAGAGTTGAAGTTCGGTGAGGAGATTGCCAAATCGATTCCTCGTGAAGGTAAGGTGGCGCTGTTGAAGAATACTAAGCGTCCAGGTTGGGAGCGATTGGTGGACAGGTTGTTGGATGATGAGGTTCCTGATCCTTGGGGCGACGGCGAGTTCATGCATGGCAGTACGGATGTGGGGGATGTGAGTTGGCAGGTGCCTACGGTGGAGTTTGGGACTGCCGCTTGGGTTTTGGGTACGCCTGGGCATTCGTGGCAGAATGTGGCTCAGAGCAGGGTTGGGTTGGGGCATAAGTCTTTGATTTTTGCGGCTAAGGTGATGGCTGCCACGACGCTTGACCTGTTAACTGATGAAAAGGTTCTGCGAAAGGCGAAGAAGGAGCATCAGCAGAGAATAGGTGGTAAGAAGTACAAGTCGCCGTTACCAGCAGACCATAAGCCTCCACTGGACACATGGGAGAAATAAACCAAAACTAAGGGCAAGTTGGATTCGTTACGGCTTGGAGAATTCTTTCAGGCATCCCTGTGAGAAGAAAGAACGATTTCAAAGAGCCAGCAGAGCGTTCTTCGATTCCGTGAAATGATTGAATCAGGGTGTCGCCTCCCACAGAGCTTGGGCCTTCGGGTTTTGTGGTTTCTATTCCAATGCATTTGCTCAAATCGCAGCCTGAAAGCAATGTGTAGTTTAATGCCGCATGTCTTTTTCTTGGTTTCAAAGTATCTACTGAAGTCGGTTATGGTTATACGAACCATCTCATCGAAGCAACCGGGGAAAGCTTATGTATTACAATGTATTCTACTATCAATGGTGAAAAAATGCAGGAGAAAAGCACAGTTGTCACCGTTCGTCTTTCCAGCCGAGATTTGGAAAGGGTAGAAGCAGTGAGAACCCTTGAAAATGTTGACCGCTCAACCTTGCTTAAAGAGTTTATCGAAGACGGATTGCGCCGAAGAATTATTCACCTATACCAAAAGGGTATCTTAACCGTTGGACGTGCAGCAGAAATATTGGAAGTACCTTTACGGCAATTCCTTGAAATGTTAGAGATGAATGGCGTCCCAGTCAACTGGGATTCAGAAAGCGTCAAGGAATACCTAAAGGCGAGATACGGAGAATAGACGTTGCCCAAGGTGGTGGCTGACGCCGGCACGCTGATTCATCTAGCCCAAATAAACAAGCTACACCTTCTCAAGAAACTTTTCAACCAAATACTAATCACACCAAAAGTTAAGAGAGAAGCATTTAACGAAGGAATGAGACTCGGTCACGCAGACGCCCAAATCATAGGAAAAGCCATAGAACAAGGCTGGATCATAGTAAGAGCAACTCCAAAAAGTGTAATCTCAACCGGTAAAAAGCTGGCAAAGGGCGAAAACATATCTCAAACAGACGCGGAAACCGTCCTCCAGGCAAAAGAAAACGCGGCAGAAATATTAGTTGATGAAAAAGCCCTCTCAGACCTTGCAAAAATGTTTGGGCTCAAAACTTGGAACACTTGGACAATACTGTTAGAGAGCCTCAGAAGAGGATTCATCCAAATATTCGATATAGAAGATGCAATAGCAGAACTCGGCCACAAAAGACACAAACTGAAGGAAAAACAGGCGAAAGAAATACTAAACGCAGCCAAACTCATAGCCTCTCGCAGACCCGAAAAACATTCTTGAACTCATCAAGAAGCGTCATGTGCATTATAGGATATTGAGAAGAAAGCGGTTGCAACATGCCTACGCTTCTCAACATCAAACACAATCAGAAAACAGCTCTACCACTATTTGCTTCCAAACGGTTATGTAGAACGAGTCAGCAGAGGCGTATACAAAATCACCAACAAAGGAGAAAAACTCTTGGAGATTCTGAGTTAAGACAAGCATGATGGAACTAAAATAATATAAAAAAATTGGAGTTTATGGGTTTTCTTTGACTACCCATATGCGGACTCGCACGTAGTTCCAGTAGGGGTCGATTTTGCCTCTGTACAGGGTCAAAGTGTCAGCCGTGTAATCAACTATGCCCAAACCGACCATGTTCTCTGTTAGTCCAAACGCATCGGTCTTCACCAGCCAGAAATTGCTGTACGTAGGGGTGCCAACACCATAAGAGTAGGTGTAGCCAGCCAAGGCGTATCCTCCATCGCTTGTCTGAACCACAGAAAGGGCTTCGTCTTCATATGGTCCTTCGTATGTTTTGTTCCACTGTGCGTTACCAGAACCATCAGTCTTAACCAACCAGAAATTAGTGTAGATGGGTGTGCCATCACCATAGGAGTAAGTAGCGCCTGCTAAGGCGTATCCTCCGTCTCCCGTCTGAACCATAGACGCGGCAGAGTCATGGTTTGCTCCTCCATACGTTTTGTTCCACTGCACAGTTCCAGCCGAATCAGTCTTAACCAACCCGAAATCAGAGCCGCCAGCACCATACGAGTTGGTGGAGCCTGCTAAGGCGTATCCTCCATCATCAGTCTGAACCACAGAACTGGCACCGTCACTGCTTATTCCTTCGTATGTTTTGTTCCATCCTGGTGTGTAGCCTGTTCCGTCAAAGTGCCTTTGGTGCCACGATGGGTCGTTTTGCACAGTTCTTCCATAGATGCTTGGCAGAAAGCCTCCTGTCAGGTTCAAGTTGTGAGTTATGGTAATGTTTTGTCCCTGCTTGTCGCTGATGTCTATCCAGCCGCTGTCGTATTCCTGAGCCATAGGCCAGCTGAGAGGAGTACCCGAAGTGCCGTACACTTGAGCCAACGCTTGCAGGTCATACACGTCGATTAGACCGTCACCGTTATAGTCCAGCCAAGGGTTGTAACTGCCAGCCTGCTGACCCGACAACGGAGCCAACGCAACCATCATCAAAGACAAAGCAAACAAAAATGCCACCGCAAACTGCTTCCTATTCATATACATCGTTTCCCCTCTCAAAGAGACTACAATAATAATTATCATAACAATGCGATAAAACCCTTTTGGAAAACACCTCTATACAAAATCCCTGTCAAAAATGCATTCAAGCTTATCCGACATGGCTTTTCCAACACGGTTTTTTCCGCCAAAATAGGTTAAATCTGGCTTCTTTCACGTTTTCCTTTTGGAGCCAGAGCCACCAGTGGCAAGCGTTTCCGTTGATGATGTTCGTGACGTAATTAATGTTGGCTCAGCTGAGGTTCCAGACGCTAAGGTTTTGAAGATGATTAAGCGTGCTGAGGTTACGCTTGAGCTTGAAACAGGCAAAGAAATCGACTATGACAAGTGTTCTAATGTTGACAAGTCTAGCGTGTGCACACGACTAGCTTCGATTTATCCCAAAGTAAATTCTCTTTTGGTTTTTCCGTTGTTCTCTATCTTCAGCAGTTGTATTTCGCCTACTCGCTTGTATTCTTAACGTGTGGTCCTCCATCCCCCCACAAATCAACACCAAAAATCTCGCAGTCGAGGATAAACTAATTTATAGTATTGTCCCCTTACCTATTATTGGTGGTTGCTCTTGCAGAGAGCCTCACTGCTCATAAAGAAATACGACAAACTGATCAGCCAATATCCTGGAAGATGGGTCGCCGTCTCCAACAATAAGGTAATTGCTGATTCTGAAAGTATCGAAGAACTGACCCAAAAAAAAAGGCAACTAAATGATGTTCTGGTCGCCTATTCACCGACCCCTTCTGAGAAGAAAATCGGCTATCTCCTCTAACGAGGATGGCTGCTTGAAACGCAATGTATTCAAAACCATCATAGACCAAGATGGTACGTAAGACTCCCGATCAGAGTTCATGGACCGCGTGAAAGAAGCATAAAACTCATAGGAATAGTGGACACAGCCTCAAGCTACACTATAATCCCGCCATTCGCCTGCCAACTCCTGAACCTACCACAATTCCCCAAACAACCTCCAGAAATCACAGTGCTCACAGGAAGCGGTTACATGCGAGCACCACTCAAAAAAGCAGCCCGAATCGAAATACTCGGCAGTCAAATCCGAAAAAGAAACCTACCCGTCCTATGCCACCAAATACCGAGAGGCGTAACTATCCTCGTTCACACGTTCCTCGAAAACTGCAAAGCAACTTTCAACTGGAAACAGAAAACGTTCACACCAGAAGAATAACAATAAGTACGAACTTCCTACTTCACGTTGAAGTAAAGCCTTCTCTGATTCTTACCCTTATTCTCAATCTTCGACAGAGCGACTTCACCAATCTCCTGAGTGTTCCTGACATGCGGTCCTCCATCAGCCTGCAGATCAATGCCTGGAATCTCCACTATGCGTAGTTCTCGTTCTTCAGGCGGCATACGCTCAGCCAACTTCACCACGCCGGGCACCTTCAACGCTTCCTCTCGACTCAAGAAGTAAACCTTCAACTCCACATTTCTCGCTGCTTCTTGGTTCGCTTTCTTAACCGCGTCCTCAAACACTTCCCGATCCGTACGAGGCAAGTTGAAATCCAACTTAGCCTGATCCACATCCACCTGCCCACCCGTAATCAAAGCGCTGTAATCCCGGTACATGACAGCCGCAATCAAATGCGCCGCCGTATGCAACCGCATCAAGCAGTACCGCCGATCCCAATCAATCACACCCTTAACCACATCACCCTGACAAAGACCTCTTGCATCACCCTCAACCACATGACTAACTACCTTAGTTGCCCTGTCAATCTCAACTCGCACAACACGAAATCTTGCATCGCCTTTAGCCAGCCAACCCAAGTCACAGCCCACACCGCCAGTTAACGGATGAAAAGCCGACTGATCCAAAACCACCATGTTCCCGCTTACTTGTTCAACTTTAGCCTCAAACTCCCGAACGTAACTGTCATACAAATACAGCAACTTCGTCGCCAAACAGGTTCACCTTCAATAATTATCTTTATGCACGAACAATAATCATCAATCCAGATAATTACTTTCCCTCAGAGCCGTCAATTCATAAACCATAAGATAGAGACCCAGCATTCAATACGCCTAGCGAATCCACATGACACGACCACAATCACTTGACCTTCTATGCGAAATACCATGCTACAAATGCATCATACTGGAACCCACACGCGCACCCGCAGAAAACTGCAACCCAAACCAATGCCAAGCCTTAACCGATTGGGTCATGAGCGAAGCCAAAAAACACCCACAGCAATCACAGGAAAAACCCACAGTCATAGCCACACCAAGAACCCATCGATAAACCACAACTTCCCAGCAAAAAAGAAGAAAAAGCGCCAATCAAGCAGCAAGCAACATACTGTTCTACATTCTCAAGCCGTTGTTCTAAAACATGGCATTAAGAGCCACCGCACTCTCAGTAACACATTGAAAATGGATGAAGCCTCAACCACGCCTAAACAAGAAATGGGCACTAGTCTACGCTACAGCAATCATAGCGTTAGTCGTCTCCACATACTACCTCACACTGCCGCGCGACACAAAACTGCGACTCTTCTGCGCCATGGACGACGCCCACATAGCCACAGACCCACCAACATGGAACCCCGGATACTGGCGCACGCCATACACGGACTACGTAAACGGCTACTGGACCACCCCCAACACAAGCACAAAGCTAACAGTGATCACCATATGGGAGATGATTGATGGAGGCACATGGGTCTACTACGACAACGATCAAAACATATTCTGGATCACAGTTCAGAATGGACCCATGAAAAGTACCACATACGGACCGTACCAAGGAATCCTATGGACACTCACCAGCCTCATACACCCACTCGCATTAACAGGCATCACACTATCCATAATAGCCCTAATCTACCAACCCATACGCAAACTCTGGACAAAAACCCACAGAACCGCAACCGCAGCTTCCCAACCCAACATTGAAGTAGTAGTCAACAAACACGTGGCACAGACTACTACTTCTAAACCTACTCCACCACCAACATCCAAGAAGTTGTTGTGGCAAACCCTTCAACGTCAACAACAACTTCACACAGCCACACACACATGCAGAACGTCGGTATTATTACTTGTTCTAAGCGGAAGTTAATAACATCTGAAACAGAAACTGCTACAAACAGTCTACGTTTGCATGTTCAACAACAACTGTCCACGCCTCGCCCGCATCAACAACGCCAGCATGAAAGATGTTGGCGCAGAAACTGCTCTAAACCTTATCCTCTGGAGCCTCTTCGCCGCCCTCTTGCGCGTCTTCAATGCCTTTCTGCGTAATCTTAAACCGAACCTTACCCTCAGGCAAAGACGGAGAATCAAGAATCGAAGCAATACGCGTACCTTTACCACCCTTCCTCAGATAAACCCGATGCGTACAGGCATGAGCCATCACGTTGCCACCAGCCGGCTTATTCGGATCACCAAAAAACGCCGTAGGATTAGCCTGAACCTGATTCGTAACCACCACAGATAAGTTGAAGGCTTCCGTCAACCGCAGCAACTTGTGCAACTGGCTGTTCAACTCCTGCTGGCGTTCTGAAAGATGCTCCCTACCCATGTACTCGCCCCTGAAATGACTAATCATCGAATCCACAACCACCAGCTTCACGTTATTCTCAGGGCAAAACTTGGGCAAATGCTCAATCAGCAACGCCTGATGACTACTATTATACGCCCGAGCCAAAAAGATGTTACCCAAAGTCTCATGAGGGTCAAGACCCAACGCATTGGCGATTTCAAAAACCCGCTCCGGAATAAAAGTCCCCTCAGTATCAATATAAACCGCTTTTCCGCCCAGTCCACCCTTCTCAGGAGGAAGCTGACACACAATCGAAAACATCAAACACGCCTGCGTCTTACCCGAACCAAACTCACCAATAAACTCAGTTAACGCCTGAGTCTCAATGCCCCCGCCCAAAAGCTTGTTCAAATTCTTAGAACCCGTGGAACACTTGCACATGCCCTGCCTCTTCTTCCACAACTCCTCCGCCGTAACGAAATCAGAGAAAACCAGCTTCCTAGCAGAGTCAACAATGTTAAGCACAGTGTTAAAACCGATTCCAGTCTTCTCAGCAATCTCCTTAGGTGGAATAACCGCAACCGCCTCAACAGTCGTAATCCCAGCAGAACGAAGCTTACCCGCTGTAGCAGAGCCAACGCCCTCAAGCTTCTCCAACTCGAAACTCTCCATGCAAACCACACATCCACTTACTTTTGGTAACGCTCTGCACAATCAGTAATAAAGCAACTTGTCCAGCGCACAACAACCCAAGCAGAGAGACACGAGTGAAAATAAACCCGAAGGATCACAAAAGAGAATGCCCAATGCATGCACACGACGCAACATCTCCTTTTTCATCGAGCAGAGCATGCGCTAAAGAGTACATCAAACGTGTCTATAACATCAAAAAGATAATTCTTGAGTTAATTGTGTTTTCAGTATCTTCTTCTTTGATAGTCGTCTCTTCGTCTGTCGCCGTACCCGCCTCGTCTTCCTCCGTAGCCGCCTCCACCACCGCCGTATCCTCCGCCGAAGCGTCTTTCTTGTTCATACTGCTTGCTGCTGAGATTGTTCTCACTGTTCACTTCTGCTATTTTGGGTTCTGCGACGACTTCGAAGCTTCCATAACGACCTATGTTTAACCTAATGTTGCCTCTGAACAAATTCACATAGCCGTTCTTGATACTGAGAACGTCGCCTTCCTTGGCCTTATCTATGTTGTCATCCCAAAGATTCAGGTAAACACAACCGGTTTCGTCCCCAACCAACACATCCACAACTCTATGCGCCGTGTAATCGCGCCCACTCGTGGTGCTTCGCACCTCACCCTTAGATACAACCTTTGCGACTACGTTCACCGCCTTGGAATTCGGCGTCAACTCGCTAATCTTAACATCAACAGGTTGAGGTCGGGGTCTTTCAACAAAGTCTTCACTCAAACTACACACACGCTCGCTAAAGAGAAACATTCGAGCCTAACATAAGCGTTGTGGTGGAACGCCAAGAAAGAATGCGCGCGGCAAGTTAGTATCTGTTCCATTTGACTACCTCTGCAAGATTTCTTTTCGGAACATGTAATACTCTGTTCTTGTCAAGCCAGTATTTTATGTCGCCATCCTTCACCTTGTCGGCCACTGGGTTTTCTGCTGGATACCCGAGAGCAACTACTAGAACTATATCGAGACCATCCGGCACCTTCAAAATCCCCTTCAATTTCACTCTATTAACAGCGCCGAGAATACACGATCCTAGACCCTCGTCGTACGCAACCATAGAAATGCTCATTGCAGCGATGCCTGCATCATGACCTGAGTTCTCAAGAATACTTCTGTCCAGGATTATAACAATGTAAGCCCTCGGCATCTCATGTTCGCTAGGTTGATAATCTGGTAGATAAGCAGCCCACCTCAACGTGCTGAATACTTCTCTTATCAACTCCTGATCGTTAACTATGATATATTTCAACGGTTGACGGTTGGCTCCTGAAGGGGAAAGTCTCGCAGCGTCCACGCATCTTAGCAAGACTTCTTGAGCGACATCCTTCTGCGCATATTTTCTAATCGTTCTCCGGTTCTTTATCTTCTCATAGATCATACCATCAAATCCATTTTTCGAGCGCTTTCTAACCACTGAACAAAGGAATCTCAAGTTCATAAAATCTTGCGCGCGCATCATTTAACGTCAACATTCACAAGCAGTGGCCAATCATCAACACGCACACCTCAAAACCGCACACGTCGCAAACATTCAAGAAGTTATTATTACTGTTTCCAAGCGGAAGTTAATAACATCTGAACAGAAAGTAGAAGAAGGTATAAGGGGCTTATCCCCTTCTTCTTCTAAAATTTCTATTCCCGCAGAGCCACCAACATCCGAGCCAACATGCCAAACGTCACGCTAACCAACATGAAACTTCACGCTAAACAACATAGAAAAACACGCTAAACCAACGAAAACAGAACCCAAAACACCATACAGAATCAGCAACAGCGTCCAACGCACAAACTGATGCCGAGCTTTTCACACCAAAAAAAATTTCTCCGCACCCATACTAATAGACCCCTACAGACAGGAAACACGCCTATGCCACGATTCAAGCAGACCACAGACATACTACGCCTCATGAGCCACAAACAAAACATACGCAACATAGGCATCATAGCCCACATAGACCACGGCAAAACCACCATGACCGACAGCCTACTAGCCGAAGCCGGCTTACTCTCACCAAAAATAGCAGGAACCGCCCGAGCCCTAGACTACCTAGAGGAAGAACAAAAAAGAGGCATAACAATCAAAACCGCCAACATAAGCCTACTGCATGAGGAACCGGGCACAGCCTACGTAATCAACCTAATCGACACACCCGGACACGTAGACTTCACAGGCAAAGTAACCCGAGCACTAAGAGCCACCGACGGAGCCATCATAGTCGTAGACGCAGTCGAAGAAATAATGGTCCAAACAGAAACCGTAACCAGACAAGCACTAAACGAACGAGTCCGCCCAGTGCTCTACATAAACAAAATAGACCGCCTAATCAAAGAACTCCGACTCACAACAACCGACATACAAAAAAAACTAACACACATAATAAACGACTTCAACAACCTCATCACACTCTACGCAGAACCAGAACACCAAGAAAAATGGAAAGTAGACCCAGCGAAAGACACAGTAGCCTTCGGCTCAGCCCTGCACAAATGGGGCTTCACACTAGGCATAGCACAACAAAAAAACATCAAATTCAACGACATAATCAACGCCTACCAAAAAAACACAGTCGAACAACTCGCTGAAACCATACCATTACACAACGCCATATTGAACATGGTAGTCAACCACCTACCAAACCCAATCACAGCACAGCAGTATCGCTTACCAAAAATCTGGACAGGCAACCTAGACACAGAAATAGGACAAGCCATGCTCAACTGCACAGACACAGGACCCACAGTCATGTGCGTAACTATGACACAGACGGATCCACACGCAGGCTTAATAGCTACAGGACGACTCTTCTCAGGCAAGGTCACAGCAGGCAACGAGATCTACCTAGTCGAAGCCAAAAAAAACCACCGCGTACAACAAGTCTCAATGTACATGGGCGCAATACGCGAAATCGTTGACCAAATCAACGCAGGCAACATAGCTGCACTCCTAGGCATAGAGCAAGCCAGAACAGGCGAAACCCTAGTCGACAACAGCCACAAAGACACAATGATACCCTTCGAACACATCCGATACATCTCCGAACCCGTAATCACCATAGCCCTAGAACCCACCCACCCCAAAGACCTACCCCGCCTAACCGAAGCCATGCAACGCCTCACCATCGAAGACCCAAACCTCACAGCAACCATAAGCAAAGAAACCGGCGAATACTTACTCAGCGGCATAGGCGAACTCCACCTCGAAATAGCCACAAAATTCCTACGAGACTACGCAGGCGGCGACCTCGAAATCATCACAGGCAAACCCATAGTAGTCTACCGCGAAAGCGTCACAGCAAAAGGCATAGCAGCCCAAGCCAAAAGCCCCAACAAACTCAACAAACTCATCATACAAGTCCAACCATTGGAAGACAACGTAATCGAACTCATCGAAAAAAGCGAACTTACAGAAGACACCAACCCACGACAAATCTCAACCACACTCCAGAAAAAAGCAAACTGGACAACAGCTGAAGCAGAAAACGTCTGGGCAATTGAACAGCACAAGAACATCCTCGTAAACGAAGCCAAAAGCATCCAATTTACACACGAAACGCGAGACACGATAATATCAGGCTTCAAATGGGCTTGCCAAAACGGACCCTTATGCGAAGAACCCATCCGAGGCATAAAAGCAAAACTAATAGACGCCCAACTGCACGAAGACCCAGCTCACCATGGTCCAGCCCAACTCGTGCCAGCAACCCGAAGAGCCATACTAGGATCGTTTCTAACAGCCAAAGCCTCACTAGTCGAACCCATATTCAAAATCAACATCACAGCGCCGACGCAGTGGGTAGGCCAAGTCAGCAGCATAATAACCAGACAAAAAGGCAGAATTACAGCGTCAGAGCAGAAAGGCCCAATAAACAACATAGTAGGCTATATACCTGTACGCCAAACCTTCGGTTTAGCCGCCGAAATGCGTTCAGCCACGTCAGGCCACGCGTTCTGGCAATCAACCCTCGACCACTGGGAAAAAATCCCTGCTAGCACCGCCCATGTAATCATACGGGAAATAAGGAAGAGGCGTGGACTTCCGCCTGAAATTCCTGTGGCCAGCAAATTCATAGACGAACCGTAACTGCCTTTAGCATTTTGCTGCTTTAGGCATGGAAACTCATATAAAGTCTGGAGGTCAACTGAAAATCAAACTGCACTTTATCTGAGACTTGCGAGGTATGTGGGCATGATGACGGTGAGCGAAGCGAAAAAGTACTTTGCCGAATTGCTTGGCACATTTGTCCTCGTTCTCTTGGGCTGCGGAAGCGCCGTGTTGGCTGGCAGATACATAGGTTTTGTGGGAATCTCGTTTGCTTTTGGACTTTCGGTGTTGGCTATGGCCTATGCGATCGGAGGAATTTCGGGATGCCACATTAATCCAGCTGTGTCTATTTCGATGTTAGCCGCGGGTAAAATGAAGGCGAAAGACACTGCAATCTACATAGCTATGCAGTGTGTGGG
>Ga0209521_10001646_pt1 | contig 18173 bp, 13 predicted proteins | sample Rifsed19ft4_FD_184016 | JGI IMG/M metagenome (GOLD analysis project Ga0209521, IMG submission 184016) | Soil microbial communities from Rifle, Colorado, USA - sediment 19ft 4 (version 2) | ecosystem: Environmental > Terrestrial > Deep subsurface > Rock core/Sediment | place: Rifle, Colorado...
GGGCGAGGACGTCGGTCTGCTCGCGAAGATCCCGAACCCGTGGAATCCCGAGGCGGAGGTCGCGATGTTCTCCGGGCTCCACCACTCCGGCACGGAGGCGGCGGTCCTCGGCCTCACGGCGTTCTCCGACCGGACCCTGCGGGACTACGTCCCGGGGCGGGAGTTCTACCGCATCGTCCAGGGCGTGGACCGGGACGGCGACGGGCGGATGGACTCCGTCGAGGTCCTCGAGTGACCTAGCCGAGCGGGACCGTCGCATACTCGATCTTGTGCGCGAGGCTCGCGTTCGCCTCCTCGATCGCGGTGACGACGCCCGCCACGCGGTCCTCCGGCACCAGGAGCGCGACGTCGAGCCCGCGCTCCGCGGCCTCGATCGCCGCGGGGACGACGGCGAACGCGAGGTCGGGCCGGAGGCGGAGCCTCGACGCGAGGGCCTTCGCGGGGACGTCCACCGTGCCGAACACGGTGGCGCCCGCCCCCCGGACCGTCTTCCGCGCCCGCGCGAGGTCCACGGCGCGGCTCCCGCCCCCCGCCGCGGACGGCATGCGGAGGAGGGTCACCCGCCCCGGCCGCAGGGCCACGATCCCTTCGAGCCGCGTCACGGCGAGGTCCTCGCCCCGCTCCGCGGCCCGCACCGCCCGGCCCCTTGATGGGGACTCGCGCCCGGTGTACGCGACGAGGTCCCCGCCCTCCATGAACAGGCCCACGACGTCCCCCGCGGCGATGCGGTTGCCCGCCATGGCGGGGGTCGCCTCGATGATCGCGAGGTCCTTCGACGCGCGCCCCACGAAGTCCCGGAGCTCCCGGAACCGCTCGTGCAGCACGCGGACGCCCTCGATTGTCGGGCGGTACTCGCCGTCCGCGACCTGGACGAGGCCGTCCCGCTCCATCGCCCGGAGGTACTCCGACGCGCCCTGGACGGTCATCCCGAGCGCCTCGGCAATCGTGCGCTGGACACCGTGGTGCCGGAGGGCGGTCTCGAGAAGTATGAGGAGGCGCGTCGACTCGGCGAGGTTCCGGAGGATTTGCATCGGGGCGCCCGCAAAGGTCTTATACGGTCAAGCAAATTGGAATTATATCAAGTTTGCTTGAGGGCCGGTTTCGATGGGGTTGAAGCTTCTGGGCGGTGCCGCGGTCGCTATGTCGGCACTGCTTCTGCTGTCCACGGGGGTGTCCCCACCTGTCGCCGGGCAGGGCTCCGCGAGCGTGCGGATTCTCTACGAGATCGGGGACGGGACGTACTACTGGTCCTCCGTCACAATCACCGACCGGTTCGCGACGAACGCGTCGTGGTCGGCGACGCTGGAGGGGGCGGCGATCCGCGGCCTGGACGTGCGGTCCCGGTGGTATGATTGTTGCGGAATCGGTGTCTCCGGCATCGTCCCGCCTGGCCGGTTGACGCCGCCCGCGGGCCTCGCCGGCTTGTTCCTCTGGAACCGGACGGCGAGCCGATGGGACCTCTCGAACGTGGGGATTTCTCTCCTCGTGCTCCAGGACGGGGACGCCATCGCGTGGTCGAACGCGGGTTATGATTCCGCAACGTACGCGGTGCGCTACCCTACGCCAAGCCCCCGCTTCCCGGATCCCGTGCTCGGGTTCCGCGGGGGCGGCGGGAATACGGGCGCCTTCGATACCGAGGCCCCGAACAGCAACAAGCTTCTCTGGGACGCGGATGTCGGGGTCCGCGAGATTGCCTCGACGCCCGCGGTCGCCTACGGGCTCGTGTACGTGCCGACGATGAACGGCCTGTTCGCACTGGACGACACGACGGGCGGGGTTCGGTGGTCGAACCCGGGGGTGCGGGGGTTCTCGTCGCCCGCAGTCTTCGCCGGGTCCGTCTTCGTGGGGGGACGGGACGGGCGCGTGCACCGGGTGGGCGCGCTCAACGGCACCGTGCAGTGGAGCACCGCCCTCCTCGCTCAGCCCGGGTTCAGCGGGATCACGTCCTCGCCGCGGATCGTGTACGACCGTGTTTACATCGGCACGTTCAACGAGACGGGCGGTTCCGGCGAACTCGCGTCCCTCTGGGCGAGCAACGGGACGGTGGCGTGGCGGTTCCCCACGGGATCGATTCATTACTCGACGCCCGCCTTTGCGGGAGACCGGCTGGTCGTCGGCGTGATGGGCCGGTACAACACGACGACGCAGGTTACGTTCGACCCGCCGTACGGGGTCCTCGCGCTGTGGACGAACGGGGCGCAGGCCTGGTTCTACCCGACGGGGGGCCCCGTTGCGGCATCCCCGCTGATCCACGGGACTCTGGCCATCGTCCCGTGCCGGGACCGGTACGTCTATGCGATCGACTGGAGGACGGGCCAGCGCGTCTGGCGCACGGTCGTCGGCGAGAGCGTCTCCTCGGCCGCGCTCCACGGGGACACCCTGTTCGTCGGCACGGGCTCGTTCAGCGAGTTCGGGCACGTCCAGGCCCTGAACGCGACGACCGGGGAATACCTCTGGTCGTACGACACGAACGGCGTGGCCGTCCAGTCGTCGCTTGCGTACGCGGACGGGAAGGTGTTCTTTTCCACGAACGGCCGATACGGGGAGATCGTCGCGCTGAACGCGACGACGGGCCGCGAAGTCTGGTCGCACACGCCCGACCCGCCGGACTTCATCCTCGGCTCGCCGGTCGTCTCGAACGGGACCGTGTACGCGCCGAGCGACAACGGCCATGTGTACGCGTTCCGCCAGGAGGGCTCCTCGGTCGCGGAACTCACTGCGAATGCGCTGGGTCCCGCACCATACCCGCAGGGTAGTGGCGCGGGCGTCGTTCTCCGCGCCGAAGCTCTCCGGGGGCGGCTCACGAACGCTCGACTCGTGGTGACCCTCCCCGCGGAGGTGAACGTGTACGAGGTCCGACCGAACGAGAGCCGGAGAGACGGCAACCGATTTGAATGGGACTTCCCCGAAATCCCCTTCGGCGCTTACGAGGAGGTCGTCGTTGGTTTCCGTGCCGGGTCCGTGATGGCCATGCGGCTCGACACCTCGGTTTCCGCCCAGCTGACCTACTCGGACGATCAGGGAGACTCGTACCCGCCGCTGACCCGCACCATCCCGTTCGCCATCACAGGCACGCTCGGGGACCTCAGGTTCTGGATTCCGGTGGGGGTTGCGCTTGGACTGACCGTGTTGATTATCTTTGTCGTGCTGACCAGGAGGCGTCGACGCCGTGCCCCTCCGTGAGCGGGCGAAGGCCGCCCTGCTCGCGACCGTCATTGTGGTCGCAGCTTCGGGTTTAATCCTCGGCGCGCAGATGTTCCGGCCGCAGGCCCCCGCCCTGGCCCAAGGGATTGTGCTCTCAATGGAGATCGACGGCCCGGGTTGGACCATCAACTACTCGAATCCGGAAACGAGGAACAACACCGTGTTTCTGTTCCTCCTAGAGGCGGCGCGCACCCTTCACTTCGCGGTCGAGTGGTCGAACTGGTCCCCGCCGTACTCCGCCGTGTTCGTGGACGCGATCAACGGGGCGCGCGGCGGCGGGCGGTGGTGGGTGTTCTGGGTCGACGGCGCGTACGCCACCACGGCCGCGGACCTCACCGTGCTCCATGGCGGGGAGACGATCCTGTGGCGCTTCACCGTGCCGGAGGGCGGGTGAGATGGCCCGGCCAGGCGCCTTCCGGAAGCTCTCGCGGCTCGACCTCGCGTTCCTCCTCGTCCTCTTCGGGATCGGGGGGCGGCTCCTCCTGCTCCGCGTCGCGAACGTGGAGACCGTCCTCGCGGCCTCCATGCTCGCGGGCGCGTTCCTGGGGTGGCGGTACGCGCTGTTCGTGACCGTGGCGGTGATGGGCGTCTCGGATGCGGTGATCTACGCGCTCGGATACGGCGGCGAGCTGGGCCTTTTCTCGATTCTCGGCATCACGGCGTTCACGTGGTCCGGGATGACCTTCGCGGGCCTGATCGGGGCCTGGGGCGGACGGCGCCGGGTCCTCTTCACGACCCGGTCCATCGCGATCCTCACGACGATCAGCATCCCCGCCACGATCCTGTTCGACGTCTGGACCGCGTTCGGCGACTGGGTCTTCATCGCGGGCCCCCGCGGCGTCCCGCTCGGGACCGTGTACTACATGCAGATCCCGTTCACCCTGATCCACCTGGCGAGCAGCATCGTGTTCGTGCCGCTCTTCGGGTCGATCTTCTCCTGGCTCGTCCCCGCCCCCTCGCACGCGCCCCTGCCGGAACCTCAGGAGGGCGAGCCCTAGAGGAGCCCCTCGAGGCGGCGCCGGAGGCGGTCGATCTCCGCCCGCTTCACGTCGATCTCGTCCTCGCGGGCCGCGAGCTCCTTCGCCTTGCGCCTCAGGTCCCCGTCGAGGCTCTCGACGGAGTGCTGGACCCGCCGCAGGCGGCGCTCGCTCCGGAGGGCCCGCTGGGACTTCGACCGCATCTCGGCCGTGAGGGCGCGGACCTTGCGGCGCTCGTCCTCGAGGGCTTTCCGCTCCGCCGCGAGCGTCGAGGTGACGAGGCCCGCGAGGCCCCGCTCCTTGTCCTCGAGGCGCGCGGCCTCCTCGCGGATGCGCTTCCACCCGCCCTCGATCACGTCGCGCTCCTTGCGGATGGTGGACCGCTCGGACTCGAACCCGCGCTGCTCCCGCTCGAACGCCTCTCGATCCGCGCGGACCTTCTCGGCGCGCTCGGCGAGCTCCCGCTCCCTCCGATTGAGGGCCTCCTTGTCCCTGAGGAGCGCGGCGACCGCCTTGCGCTCCCCCGCGAGCCGCGCCTTCTCCCGCTCGACCTCCGTCAGGAGATCCGCGTTCCTCTGCTCCGCGAGCTTCCTGGCGTTCCGCATCAGGCTTGAAGCCTCCTTGCGGGTCTCGGAGGTCTTCGCCTCGAGCCTCGCGAGGTCCTCGCGCGTCGCGGCGAGGCGGGCCGTCTCGACCGTCAGCGCCTTCTCCCGCCGCTCGAGGGACGCCTCCCTCTCCCGGCGCTGCCGTTCCGATTTCCCGAGGGCCTCCTCGGACTGCTGAACGTGATGCTCGCGCTCCTTGAGCCGCTCCGCCCGGCGCTCGACCTCCGCCCGGGACTCCGCGACGGCGGCCTCGAGCTTCTCGAGGTCAGTCCTCGCGGACTCCTGGGACGCCTCCTGCTCGGACAGGTCCGCGCGATGGGACTCGAGTGCCGCCGCGCTGCGGGCGAGGTCCGCGAGCTTGCCGCGGACGTCCTCCTCCGCCTTGTCGAGTTCCGCCCCGCGGGTCTCGACGGACGCCTCGCGGGACCGCACCTCCTTGTCGCGGCGAGCGAGGTCGGACGCGAGCCGGTCGAGGTCCTTGCGCTGGGCCTCCAGGCCCTTCGACTCCCCGCGGATCTTGGCGTCGAGGGACGCGACCCGCCCCTTCTCCCGACGCAGCTCGCGGGATTCCGAGGCGAGCTCCTTCTGGGCCGCGGTGAGCTTCGCCCGGTCCTCGCGGAGTCCGCGGGCGATCGCCTCCATCCGCTTCGCCTCCGCGTCGGATTGCGAGCGACGGTGGTCGAGCGTCTCCCGCTCCGCCTCGAGATCCTTCCGGAGCTTCTCCTGCCGCTCCTCGAGCGTCCGCGCGTGGGACGCCCGGCGGTCCAGCTCCCCGGCCTGCTCCGAGAGGGAGCGGGCCTTCGCGTCCAGCTCGGACTCGAGCCTCGCGAGGTCCTTCTCCCCGGTGTCCACCGCCTTCGCGAGCGCCTGGGTCTTCTCCCGGTCGCCGTCGAGGGCGGTCTCCCGGCGTGCGAGCTCGGCCTCCCGCCGCACGATCTCCGCACGCGCCGCCTTGCCCGCGGCCTCCGTCGCGGCACGCTCCTGGAGGAACTTCTCGCGCGTCTTCGCGAACGCCGACTCCTGCGCGGCGGTCGCCTGGATCCGCCGTTCGAGGTCGTGCGAGGTCGCGTCGAACCTGCGCCGCTCGTCCGCGAGCGCCTTCTCTGCCGCTCCAAGCGCGGACCGCTCCTCCGCGAATCTCTTCTGGTCTTGCGCGAGGCGCGAGGCGCCCGCCTCGATCTCGGACTCCCGGTCCCTGAGTGTGTCTTGGAGCTTCTCGACGTCGACCTCGCGGGACGCGAGCGCCCGGTCCCCGTCCTGGATCCGCTGGGCCTCCGCAGCGAGGTCTTTCTCCTGCTGCTGGAGTTTGCGTTCCGTCGCGAGGAGCCGACGGGCGTCGGCCGCGTGAATCTTCCCGCGAGCCTCGAGGTCCGCGGTGGCCTTCGCCAGGGCGGACCGGTCCTTCTCCACCGTCGCGAGGTCCGCGGCGAGCTTCTTGCGTCCCGCCTCGAGCTCCCGCTCCCGCGCGTCGAGGGACGATCCCAGGCGGGCGGCGGCCTCCTCCCGCTTCTTGACGGCCCTCTCCTGCCGACCGAGGGCCACGGCGCGGGACTCAACGCCGGACTCCCGCTTTGCGAGCTCCTCGAGGCGGTGGGCAAGGTCCGACTCGTGGGCGTCGAGCTGCACCAGTCGCTCCCGGTTCTCCCGGGCGGTGGTCTCCGCCGCCTTTGCCGCGGCCTCGATTTGCGCGTTCCGCGCGTGGAGCTGCTCGGACAGCCGGGCGAGTTCCTCGCGCTCGGCCTGAATCTTCTCGGAGGCGGCCTTGAGGCGCTCCTCCTGCTTCGAGACCTCCCCAACGCGCACACGCATCTCCGTCTGCGCCGTCTCGAGCCCCGCCTCGGCGGTTTCGATCCGTCTCTGCCGGTCCTCCAGCTGGCGCTCGAGGACCGCAAGGGAAGCCGCCTTCTTCTCGAGGTCCCCCGCGACGGTCGTGTACTCCTCCTTCGAGGCCGCGAGGTGCTGCTCCGCCTCTCGGAGCATCCGGCGCTCCCGCTCGAGGTCCCCGCGGTTCGTCGCCAGGGCTCGCTCCCGCCGCTCGATTTCCTCCTCCCGCCGCTTGTGCGTGACCTCGGTGGCCCGGAACCGGTCCTCCGCCTGCTTCTCCGCGCGGGCGAGGGTCCGCTCCCTCTCGCGCACGGCCTTGTCCACTGTGGACAGCTCCGCTTCCCGGGCCGTCAGCAGCTTCTCCCGCTTCGCGAGGTCCTCCTCCCTCCGCTGGAGGGCCTTCGCCCGTTCCTCGAGCTCTCGTCTCGACCCTTCGAGATGTTTGTCCCGCTCCTCCGCGGACGACGTCAGCCGCTTCAGTTCCAGCTCGCGGGCGCCGAGGTCTCCGGCCCGAGCAAGTTCCTTGCGGAGCCGTCCCGCCTCGTCCTCGAGGTTCCCCGCGTCCCCCCGCCATCGCGCAAGCTCCGCCTCGGCCTTGGCGATCTTGCCCGCCAGCTCGGCCTCCCGCGCCACCAGGGCGTCCTGGGCGGCCTTGAGGGCCTCGCGCGTCGTCTCGAGGTCCTGGTCCCGCTTCGCGAGCTCTCGGTCCTTCGCCTGGGCGACCTTCCTCGCCTCCGCCAACGCGGCCGCCGCGTCCGCTTGCCGCTTCGACGCGTCCGCCTCGAGGGTCTCCGACCGTCTCCTCAGATCCGTCTCCAATTTCGCAAGGGACTTCTCCCGGTCCTGGAGGATCCTCATCTGCGTCTGGAGTTCGGACTCTCGGGCGGCGAAGTCTCTCTCCTTGCGCCCGAACTCCGCCTCCCGGCCTTCCACCCACTTCAGCTTCTTCTCGAGGTCGACCTGGCGGCCATCGACCAAGCTCTCCCGCTCCTCGAGGGCCCTCTCCTGTTTCCTGATCTCCGCCTCCTTCGCGGTGAGCTCGCCGGCGCGTCCGGCCTTCTTCCGTACGTCCTCGACCTCCGCCCCGAGCCTTTTGATCCGGTCTTCCGCCCGCTCAAGCGCGGCCTCCTCCTTCGCGACCTGCGCCGTCAGGTCGATCTCCCGCGCTTGGAACGATTCCTTCGATCGCGCGAGCTCCGCCTCGGACTCCGAGAGGGCCTTCTCCTTCGCACCGAGGGCCCGGTCCGATGCCGCGAGCTGCTTCCGGAGGCCCTCGAGATCGGCCTTCGCGCGCACCGCGGCGTCCGTCTGGGCCTTGTCAAGGTCCTCCTCGAGTCGGTCCAGCGTCCGTTGACGGTCCGCGAGTTCCTTCTCCCGGGCCGCCAGGGACGATCCCCGCTTCTCGAGGTCCGCGAGTCGGGATTTGGCCTGCGCGTCCGCCTCCAAGGTCTTTTGCGACGACTCCTTTGCCGCGCGCCGCTCCCGCTCGAGATTCTCCTCCAGTCCGGCCAGCCCCCGCTCCCGTTTCGCGATCTGGTCCTCGCGTTGCTTGAACTCGGACTCCGTGCTCCGGAGCCGGTCCTCGACTCGCTTCCGCTCGCGGCCCCTCTCCCTCTCCTGGTCCTCGAACGCCTTCTCGCGGGCCTTCAGCTCGGACTCCTTGGAGTCCAAGGCCTTCTCGCGTTTCGCGGATTCCTCCCCGAGCGTCTTCGTGGCCCGCGTCGCCTCTTGGACCTCCGCCTCCCGGCGCGCGAGCTGCTTCCCGAGGTCCGCGAGCTCCGCCTCGCGGTTCTCCAGCGACTTCGTGAGCGTCTCGATCTCGACCTGCCGTTCGTCGAGCCGCGCCCCGCGCGCCTCGAGGTCCTTCTCCTGGGACCGGACCTCCTTCTCCTTGGCCGTGATCTCGCCGGCGCGCCCCGCCTGCTTCCGGACGTCCTCGAGCTCCGCCTCGAGGCGGCGGGCGTGGTCCTGCGCCCGCTCCGCCGCGGCCTCCGCCTTCGCGGTCTGCGCGGTGAGGTCGAGCTCCCGGTTCTGCGCGGCCTCCCGCCCGTCCGACAGCTCCTTCCGGAGCGCCTCCAGGGACTCCTTGTTCTTCTTCGCCTCCCGTTCCGCCGCGGCCAGGGCGGCCCGCGCGTCCTCGGCCTCGGCCTTGAGGGCGGATGCGGCGGCGCCCGCCTTCCCGAGTTCCGCCTCGCGGCGGACGAGCGTACCCTCGAAGGCCGCGAGTCGCTTCTCCCGCTCCCGGAGCTCGCCCGCCAGGCTGTCCATGTCCGCCTGGCGCTTCGTCTGGGTCTTCTCCCGGCTCATCACCTCGCGCGTCCGCGCGTCGAGGGACGCCATGTTCAGGCCCAGCTCCTCGAACTGCTTCACGACCTGGGACTCGCGGTCCGAGAGCTTCCGCTCCCGCTCCGAGAGGCTGGAGCCCTTCGCCTCGAGGTCGCCCTTGTCCCCGAGGGCCCCCTTGAGCCGCTCGATCTCCGCCTCGTACCGCTGGACGTCCCGCTCGGACGACTTGAGCGCGATCTCGCTCTCCTTGAGCTGGAGCTGGAGGTCCTTCGCGGCGATGCTCTGCCTCAGCTCGAACTCGTCGAACTGCCTCCGGAGGTCCGCGAGCTCCTTCTCCCGCTTCGCGATCTCCCGCTCCTTCACGTCGTTGATCTTGCGGGCCTCCTCGAGCTCCTTCGCGAGCTCCGCGGCCCGCCCGGTCAGATCGCCCTCCGCGGGGGCTAGGCTCGGGGGGGCCTCCCCGGACTCCTCCTTCTCGAAGTCCTCGACCTCCTGGAGGCTCTCCTCCTCGATCGCCTTGCGGGCTTTCTCGCGGAGTCCCATCGCCTCACAGCCCGTACGTGTCGAGGACCTTCTCGTACGCCTTGAAGTCCTTCGACTTCGCGAACCTCTTGATCTCGTCCTCCGGCAGCTTCGCGAGGAGGTCGTCGAGGCCCTTCAGCACGACCTTCACGTCCTCGTGGAACAGGGAGAGCTTCTCCCGCTCCTCGCCGAGCCGGTTCCTCTCCTCCATCACGCGCTCCATCTGCTCCTCGAGCTCCGTGATCCGGAGCTTGAGGTCCCGCATCTCCGCATCCTCGGGCTCGATCGTGATCTCCTCGGGGGCGCGCATCGGCGCGCGGTCCGGTCTCCCGCCCGAGGCGGGCCCGCGCCGCCGCAGGTCGTCCTCGATCGCCGCGAGCTCGTTCGCCTTCGCCTCGAGTTCCCTCAGCCGATTGTTCAGGCGGCCCTCGCGGTCGTCGAGCTCCCGCTCCCGCTCGTGGAGGCGGTTCACGAGGGACCGGAACTCGTCCTCCTGCCGTCCGAGCTCGCTCTCCCGCTCCTTGATCTCCGCCTTCTCCTGCTCCCTCCGCTCGAGCTCCTTGCGGAACGCCTCGACCCGGGTCTTGAGGGCCTCCTCGCGGTCGTGGAGCTGGCCCTGCTGCAGCGTAAGGATGTTGCGGTAGATCCGCTCCATCTCGACGATGCCCTCCTCGATCTTCAGGATGTCCTCCCGCTCGACGAGGATCTCCTCGATCTGCCGCTTCAGCTCCTCCCGCTCCCGGATTTCCACCGGGTTGTGGGAAGCCTCGAGCATCCGGATCCGCCGCCGCGCGCGGGCGACGAGCGCGTCCATCTGCTCGATCCGCTTCTTGCGGCCGACGAGCATCAGCTGGAAGCGCTCGGAGAGCTGCCAGAGGGCGGGGCCTTCCAGCCCGGCCTCGGCGGGGGTCGCGGCGGGCGTCGGGGCGGGGGCAGCGGCCGGACGGGCCGCGGTCTCCGCGGCCTTGCGCGTCGAGTCCATCAGGGTCTTGAAGTAGATCTCCTCCGTGGGCTCAGGCTCGACCTTCCGCCCGCAGTGGTAGCACTCGATCGCGTTCCGGAACAGGATCGCGCCGCAGAACATGCACCGGACCGCCTCGAGCACGCCCTCGAAGGTCCGCCCGCACGCCTTGCAGGCCTGCGCGTCCGCCGGCGCTTCGGCTCCGCATTCGCTGCAGTACGCGGCGCCGCTGGGAGTGAGGGCTCGGAGGGCCATCGGTGTCCGGTCCGGCGAGGAGTCGTTGTCGGAGCCCTGTTCGTACGCTACTCGTACGCGTTGTACGAGAGGATCTCCGAGAGATGCTTGCGCCCCTCCGGAGGCTCCGTGGCCTCCGGATAGCCAAGGGGAGACAACCCGACCACCTTGGCGTCCTCGGGGATGCGCAGCGCGGCCCTCACCTTCTCCTCGTTGAAGGCGAAGACCCAGGAGGTTCCCAGCCCCTCACTCGTCGCGGCCAGACTCAGGTGGGAGAGCGCCATGCCGAGGTCCACCGGGTACGAGTTCATGTACCCGCCCACGGTCGCCACCGCCTCGTCGAGCCTTGCGCAGGCGACGACGAGCAGGGGCGCGTCCGGCAGCCGCTTTGCGTTCGTGCACGCCGCCGCGACCCGCCGCTTGAGGTCCTCGTCGCTCACGACGATGAACTTCCACGGCTGCAGGTTCTCGGCGGACGTCGCGAGGCGGGCGGCCCCGAACACCGCGTTGACCTTCTGTTCCGGCACGGGGATCGGCTTGTACCTGCTCACGCTCTTCCCGGACTTAATGGCCTCTAGGACCTCCATTATCTCGTGGTTCGTCGGATTTCGTGGTCTGATAATAAGGCTTTCGGGGTGGGTTTGGACCCTGATTCTATGGAGTCCTAGGGCGATTCGCGCCCTCCGCGCGGTTCCCAAAGCTTATTAGGAGACCGCAAATCTCTCGCGGCCCGGTGGGCCCGTAGCTTAGCCTGGTTGGAGCGCCCGGCTGATAACCGGGAGGTCGCCAGTCCGAATCTGGCCGGGCCCATTGTAACTCTCTTGAGCCTTTCGGTCGCCTCGCGGCCTAAGCGTTTCGACGCCGAAAGGACTTGAACTTTCCGGGAGCCATCGCCCCCAAGTGGGGGAGCCAGGTGCTCGTGATGCCGCGCCGCAAAGCGTTCACGGGCCTCGCCAATGCGCCTTGCTCAGGATTGCGTTCCGGCCGGGCTCGCCGAAGCGGAAGCCGTCCGTGCGTACGCGAAAGGTCCGGGTCGAGTAGAAGTCCTCGCTCTTCGTGAACAGCCCCGTCGGGAGGACGCCCGTGAGGTGGTGCTCCTCTCCCGTCACCGGGTTGCGCATCGGCTCGAATTCCACGCGCACAGCGCGGCCCGCGCCGAAGCGGCTCCTCTTGCCCGCGAATTGGAACTGGATCCGCGCCGTCCGGACTTTCGGCGGCGAGGTGAAGGACTTCATGTACGCGGCCAAGGGCCCCGCCTTCGCGGTCGCGAGCCACTCCAGGGCCTCGAGCCGCTCGCCGCTCGCCCTGTCATCGAGGAAGACGAGGCCCCGGCCGTTCCCCAGATGGATCGCCGCCGGCCAAGCGCCCAAGAGGACCCACTTCAGCCCGTCCACAGAAACGCCTCCGCGCGCGCCCTTCACGACGCGGTACGCGAGCGCCCCCTCGCACTTCCCGTACGTGGGCGGCGCGTTGAACGAGCAAGGGCACCCCCAGTTGCAGTTACAGGACACCAACTGCTCGACCTTCACGTTCCACTTCTTCTGTGTCTCCATAATCCCCTAACGCCCCCGATGCACGTACGGAATCTAATGGTTTCGGTCAGCCGTAAAGCCAGTGCGGACTGGCAGGCATCACACGGCCATGCCCGGAAGCGAATCCACGGGTGTTTCTGCCGAGCCGGCGAGCTGGCTCCCTGCCCAGGATGACTATGACGCGATCATGCAGTCCGTTCGGGATTACGTTGAAGGGTGGTATGGCGCCGATGTAACGCGGATGACGCGCTGCCTACATCCAGACCTTGTGAAGCGCACACTCTCGCGTGATTCCCAGGGGGGACGTGGCACTTGCGTCGCGCCACCGATGCCGCCAGGATGATCGCACTCACGAAGCAGGGGGGTGGCAGCGATATCCCTGAGTCACAGCGACGATACCAGATCGCGATTCTCGACGTGTTCAGGCACGTTGCAAGTGCCAAATGCGTTTCGCCCGAGTATGTCGATTACCTGCATCTCGCGAAGTTCGATGACCGGCGTTGGTTGATCGTGAACGTGATTTGGGAGCTTCGGGAAGGGGAGATGAAGCCCGACCCATGATGATGGGGAGCTTGTCCGCGGTGGGCCTCGACTTCAACCCCCGGCGCTCTCGGCTGTCGGTCGAGATTGGTGGCGCCGCGACCCGCTTTCAGGACCCGCCGGGCCTTCCGATCCGCGTGTCCGTCCCAGAACTTGCAAGGTCCGCGATCTGCCCCTCGACGCTCCAACCCCTTTCCGCCTGCTCCTGCGTGCTCACGCTGATGTACAGTCCGACGTTCCGCATCTCGTCCTTCCTGGCGCCTGCTTCTTGAAGGTCCCGAAAGGCCTAGTTACGCGGACCCGGCTACCTTGGCCGGGCCCATTCGCGCTCCCGAAGGCTTTTCCGTGGCGGGAGATTGCCCGCGCGGTGGTGGTTCATGGCGGGCGGTGAGGTCGTCGTCGAGACGCTGGGTTCGAAAGTCCTCAAGGGGAACCCGCTCGGGGACCCGACGCGGAGGGAGATTGCGGTCTATCTCCCGCCGAAATACGATCCGAACAAACGGTACCCCGCCGCGTACGCGATCGTGGGGTACACGGGCACGGGGAAGTCGCTCCTGAGCGTCGACCCGCTCGGCGAGGACATCAAGTCGAAGCTCGACCGCCTGATCCGTACGGGGAAGATGGGCCCGATGATCGTGCCCCTGCCGGACTGCTTCACGCGCGTGGGCGGGAACCAGTACATCAACTCGTCCGCGACGGGACGCTACGATGACTACCTCCGGAAGGAGGTCATCCCGTTCGTGGAGTCCCGCTACCGCGTGGGCCGCCGCGGGATCTGGGGCAAGTCCTCCGGCGGATACGGTTCGATCGTCCAGGGCATGCTCCACCCCGACACATGGCAGGCCCTCGCGGACCACTCGGGGGACTCGTGCTTCGAGTTCTGCTACATCCCGGACTTCCCGAAGGCCCTCGCCGCGTTCCGGGAGCACGGCGGCCCGAAGGGATGGTTGAACTGGTACTGGCGGCAACCGAACCGGAGGCGGGAGGAGTTCTTCCAGCCCCTGAACACGCTCGGGATGGCGGCCCACTACTCCCCGAACCCGAGGAGCCCGCACCTCGGCATCGACTTCCCGTTCGACCTGGAGACCGGGGAATGGCGGCCCGAGGTCTGGGCGCGATGGCGGGCGTGGGACCCCGTGAACATGGTCGCGCGGTTCGCGCGGGGCCTCCGGCGGATGCGCCTCGTGTACGTCGACTGCGGGACGAAGGACCAGTTCAACCTGATCTGGGGCGCCCGCACGTTGCACGCGAAGCTCGAGGGCCTCCGCGTGCGGCACGTGTACGAAGAGTTCGAGGACACGCACTCGAACATCACGTACCGGTACGACGCGAGCCTTCCGCTGATGTGGCGGGCCCTCGCGCGCTGAATTCCTCCCTAATCCTTCTTATAGCCCCTTCGTTCTTCGCTCGCCGCCCATGACGAACGTGAGCGTCCGGTACCCGGAGCTGGTCGACCTCCTGAGCAAGGCCCTCCCGCCAGAGGAGCTGATCCAAAGCATCGTCATGATGGGCTGCGGCCACGAGGCGACGGAGGGGGACGTGATCACGTTCGACATCTTCCCGAACCGGCCGGACCTGTACAGCGTCGAGGGAATCGCGCGGGCCCTGCGCGGCTACCTGGGCATCGAGGTCGGCCTCCCGCACTTTCCGGCGGAGTTGGGGGGCATCGAGTTCACGGTCGACAAGAGCGTCGAGGTCGTGCGCCCCTTCGCGGTCGGGGGCGTCGTCCGCGGCATCGAGCTCACGGACGAGTCCGTCGCGTCGCTCGTCGATCTCCAGGAGAAGCTCCACCTGACCCTGGGGCGTAGGCGGCGGAAGGTCGCGATCGGGATCCACGACCTCGACAAGGTCACGCCGCCGTTCACGTTCAAAGCCGTGTACCCGAACTCCGTCCGGTTCGTCCCGCTCGGGCGCGCGGAGGAGATGGACCTCCAGGAGATCCTGGAGCGCCACGACAAGGGGAAGGAGTACGCGTCGATCCTCGAGGGCAAGCGCCTCTATCCGGTGATCACGGACGCGAACGGGACCGTGCTCAGCTTCCCGCCGATCATCAACGGCATCGTCACGCAGCTCACGCCGGACAGCCGGAACCTGTTCATCGACGTCACCGGCACGGACCTCGCCGCGGTCCGGACCGCACTCACGATCCTCTGCACGGCGCTCGCGGAGCGGGGCGGGCGGATCGAGCGGGTCGCGACCGTGTACCCGGACCGGAAGCTCGTGACCCCGGAGCTCGACACGAAGATCCGGATCGTGGACCTGGATCGCGCGAACCGCCTCCTCGGCGTCACGATCGCCCCGGACGATGCGATCGAGCTCCTCCGCCGAATGCGGTACGAGGCGACGGCACAGGGCACGAAGTTAGCGCTCGAGATCCCCGCGTACCGCGCGGACATCCTCCACGACTGGGACGTCTTCGAGGACCTCGCGATCGCCTACGGGTACGGGACATTCCCCTTGGCGCTCCCCCGGCAGCAGACGATCGGGGAGGCGCAACCGCTGAACGAGTTCTCCGCGTCGCTGCGACGCCTCCTCGTCGGCTACGGATACGTCGAGGTGATGTCCCTCGCGCTGTCGTCCCCGAAGGCCCCGGTGGCGGGCCCGCCCCCGGTCGTGCTCCAGAACCCGATCGGCGAGGACTTCAGCGTCGTGCGGTCCGGGCTCCTCGGCGGCGTCCTCGGGATCCTCGGCCTGAACAAGCACCGGGAACTCCCGCAGCGGGTGTTCGAGATCGGGGACGTCGTGATCGACGGGACGAACGTCCGGCGGCTCGGGGCGGCGTCGATTCACCCAAAGGCCTCGTTCACGGAGATGAAGAGCCTCGTGCAGAGCCTCCTGCGGGACGTCGGGAAGTCGTGCGAGGTCGAGCCCGCGGAGGGCCCGAACTTCATCCCGGGCCGGTGCGCGGCGGTGAAGGCGAACGGGGCGTGGGCGGGCGTGTTCGGCGAGGTCCACCCGCGCGTGGTCGACGGCTACGGCCTCACCCATCCGGTCGCGGCGTTCGAGCTCGACGTCGCGGCGCTCCTGTGATCCGCCCGGAAACCCTTTTATCGGACCCGCACGATGATTCGCGGAGCCCGGGTCGCCAAGCCCGGTATGGCGGCGGTCTTGAAAACCGCTTCCCGCAAGGGAGCGCAGGTTCGAATCCTGCCCCGGGCGTCTAACCCAAGGTTTACCGCCTACCCGAGCCCTCTCGGAGGGCGATGGCGGCCCGCCAGGGCGTGCACGACTACGAGGGGAAGCTCCGGAGGGCGCTCGAGAGGATCGAGTCCTCCGACCTTTCCGGCGACGCGAAGCGGGCGATCCTCGACTTCGTGCGGGCGTCCCGGGCGAACGGGCGGGGCCCCGCGAGGACCCTGCGGTACGTGACGGACCTCCGGCGGATCGCGTCGGACCTGGGACCCGCCTTCCTGGAGCCGACGAGGGAGGCGGTGGAGCGGCTCCTGGCGGACGTCGAGGACTCGGACTTCGCGCCGGACACGAAGCTCGAGGTGCGGAAGACCGTCAAGGCGTTCTACAAGTGGTTCCGCGACGGGACGTTCAAGGACACCGTGGCGTGGGTGAAGACGACGCGCAGCCGGAACAACGACAAGCTGCCGGAGTCCCTGATCACGGAGGCGGAGGTTCGCCGCATGATCGAGGCGGCGTCCCACTCGCGGGACCGCGCGGTCGTCAGCGTGCTGTGGGAGACCGGCGCCCGCGTCGGGGAGTTCCTCACCCTCCAGGCGAAGCACGTCCAGTTCGACGACATCGGCACGCGGCTCACCCTGAAGGGGAAGACGGGGATGCGACGGATCCTCCTCGTCGACTCCACGCCATACCTGGCGGAGTGGCTCTCGTCCCACCCGAAACGGGGCCGACCGGACGCGTCCCTGTGGGTCGGTATCGGGACCGTAGGGCGGGACGAGCCGCTACAGTACGCGGCCCTGCGGAAGCTCCTCGCCAAGCTGGCGGGGAAGGCGGGCGTGAAGAAGGGCTCGAACCCCCACAACTTCCGCCACAGCCGGGCGACCGCTCTCGCGAAGCACCTCACGGAGGCGCAGATGGACCAGTACTTCGGGTGGGTCCGCGGCTCGGACATGCCCGCGACGTACGTGCACCTGTCCGGGCGGGATGTCGACGAGGCAATCCTTCGTCTCCGAGGTCTCAAGATAGCCGAGCCTCCGCCGGAGAGCGATCTCGCACCGAAACGGTGCCCCCGCTGCGACTTGGCGAACAAGGCGACGGGGAAGTTCTGCGCCCGTTGCGGGGCGGCTCTAGACCGCCGAGCGGCGATGGAGGCCGAGGAAGAGATGCAGTCCTTGGATCAGAAGTTCGCCCGCCTCCTGTCGGACCAGAAGGTCCAAGACTTCCTCGTGAAGCGCCTTCGGGATTTGCGCATCCGGTAGCGCAGCCGCAGTCGCGTCGTGGCATGGCCAGTCCGGAAAAATGGTTAGGCCGTCCGGAATCCGGACGGCCTCGTTGTGGAGGGATGCTTGCGGTCGACCAACGAACGCCGACCGCAGTCGCCACAGGGGACGTCCAAACCATAAGGGTTTCGCCACGATGCTCATGACCCTCCAACCCTTGACCCATTGACTAAACTAAGCCGGTCCGTCCATCGGAAACACTACCCGTTCACGAAGCTCGGCGCGGTGACAAGCGGACAGCCGACCGTCATCGGGCCTACCCTTAGTCTCCGCCCTGTTTCACCCTTCCAGGTGAGCGGTTCGGTGAGGTTCAGTTGGACCCAACGGTTGCCGAGGGCGCTTGGTGAAGTGGTCTTCGCCAACACTTTCACAGACCCGGCCGCTAGATTCAAGGGCTCCGTCCGGGTCGCAGCGTCTCGATGACGGCAACCGCGTCAGCGGAGGTGCTCGTAGAGTGGCCGTGCCCGAAGTGCCCCCTGGTAATCCGGGTCCGGCACCCGAACACCCTCGCGATCGACAAGGCCCTCCACCTGAAGAGGCACGAACTCCGCGGCGATTGAGACCCCAGCCGGTCGCCCTTCAGCTCTCGCGCCCGCGTTGTGCGAGCTCTGCGGATTTCGTCCAACCGCCCACAACCAGGGTGGCTTAGTGGCAGCCTGGTGCCGTCCGCCTGAGCTCCCCGTCGGGAATCTTCGTTCTCAGGCTCAAGGGATCTGCTTGTTGCACTCTAGGCCACGCCCGATTGATTCGCGCTCATCTGCATCGCGCTCAGCCTGTGTCGCAACATATGCTACTTGGAACCTGCAATGGCCCTGCCCAACTCTCTTGCGAATGCATTCATTCTCTTCGGTGGACGACAGATGCTGAAGAAGACGGGCGCGAAGGTCCCGCGCTTGCCCAGCGTAGAAGTCGTGATACTCCCAATTACGATCGTGCTGAGAGAGGCGATAGACGCCCGGCTCCGATCTCACATGCCATTCCACATTCTCTTGCGAGAAGTCCTCTACTTCACTCCAACGAGGAGGCATGAATACCAACAGAAGTGGACCGAGGGATAGGGTATCGGTGGGGGGGCAGCG
>Ga0209521_10001649_pt1 | contig 18153 bp, 20 predicted proteins | sample Rifsed19ft4_FD_184016 | JGI IMG/M metagenome (GOLD analysis project Ga0209521, IMG submission 184016) | Soil microbial communities from Rifle, Colorado, USA - sediment 19ft 4 (version 2) | ecosystem: Environmental > Terrestrial > Deep subsurface > Rock core/Sediment | place: Rifle, Colorado...
AATCCCTGCAACAGAAGCGATCACAACAATTAAGACAGCCTTCCAGTCAATAAGTGCTGAATTAGCAAGCTGGATGACAACAGCCGCCATAAGACCGATTGCACTGATATTCACAGCATCAAGAAAGGAAGACATTATCTTCGATGCCCTGAGCCGGGGTATGACAGGATTCAGTATTAAAACAAAGATAAATGATGGGAGGAAGATCGCAACAGTTGATATAACAGCTCCGGAGACACCTGAAACAACATAACCGATAAAAGTCGCAGTGCTTAAAACAGGGCCAGGCGTGAACTGTCCTATAGCTATTGCATCAATTAACTGTTGTTGTGTAAGCCACCCATAGTCTTTCACCAGTCCACCTTCAAGGAAGGCGACAAGGACATAACCGCTTCCATAGAGGACTGTCCCCACCTTTAGAAAGAATAATCCTAATTTCCAGGGGAATATACTTCCAACCCCTGCTGTTGAAACTGCAATTGCAGCGTTTGCATCAGTACTTTTACATATACTCCAAAGTTGACCTATCAGCGGGATTAGCCACCCTGAAACCTTCTTCCTTTCTGATCTGTTTATCCCGCTAAGTATAATCCCTGCTATACCTCCTGACAGCAAAGCCAGGACCTCGTTTGCGCCCAATAAAGACGCTGAACAGACAGCAATCCCCAAAATGATTAACTGCAGGTTCTTTGCAGCAGTTTTGCCCAACCTTATAATTGCAGCGAGGATGACTGCAACAACCGCCGGTTTGATACCGAAAAGAAAAGGTGCCACCTGTGGGACAGACCCGAAACTCACATAAACCCATGCAAGGATTCCTGTAATAATAACTGCAGGTGTGATGAATGAGAGTCCTGAAACAATAAGCCCTGTAAGCCCGCCTCTTATATATCCGATATGGATCACCATTTCTGTGGAGTTTGGGCCGGGTATGAGGTTTGTTGCCCCTACAAGGTCAAGGAAATGCTCCCTCGTTATCCATTTCCTGCGATGCACCACCTCTTCTTCTATCATGGAGATATGCGCTGCAGGTCCGCCGAATGCAATTGTCCCGAGTTTAAGGAATAAAAATATCAGTTCTGTAATGATATTTTTATGCTGATGTGTATTGGCCATTGAAAATGCTATACCACTTTCCAGTATTCCTCTATGGCATTGAGTAGTCTTTGTTTTATTTCTGAGACCCGTTCAGATTCTGTAATCTTGTTGTCATTGAAATCTTTGACATAGAAGACGTCCACGATCTGGTCAACATGGGTGGCGATCTTTGATGAATATATAGAGAGGCCCAGCTCAAAGATGTTCTTTGTTATTATGTAGAGGAGTCCCTGTTTATCTGCTGCAAAGATATCTATTATTGTAAAATCATCAGAAGAGTCATTATCGATCTCTACCTGGGTAGGTGCTACTGTAGTAACGGCCTTCTTTTTAGGTCTTTTATTGGCATATTTTTCAAACATATATTCAACAGTGGTCTCTTCTGTAAGTACCTCTGCGATATGCTTTCTCACAGTGGACTGACGCAGCATAGCCGAGACCCCTTCCGGATAGGGGTCTTCAGCGCGGAATGTATCAATAACAATCCCTGTTTTTGAGGTGTAGACCTGGGCATCCAGAATATTATATCCTGCAGCAGCAAGCACCCCTGCAATCTTTGAGAAAAGGCCAGGGGTTATATTGTCATATGTAAATACTGTAAACTCCACAATATTCTTATCCATAGAGACATCTACAAGGACCCTCTCTTCCTTATTCTCCTTTAAATTGTTAATCATATGAAAGTGGTTTATGATCTTTTCAGGCTGGGTTACAATGAGGTATCTGGACTCCATATCGTGAAGTTGCTCATCAAGCCAATCCTTCGGGTATATGATACATAACCTTTCACCTATCTCCTTTTTGAGTCTTTCTATTATCTCCTGTTCAGAGTATATGGCCTTTGTGCCGGAGAGCTCTTCCATGGTCCTGTAATAGAGTTGTGTAAGAAGATTCTCCTTCCACTCATTCCATGCATCAGGGCCTACAGCTTTTATATCTGCATAGGTGATCACAAAGAGCTTTCTTAATACATCAGGTGTTGCAACCTCCCTTGCAAAGAGAAGAATAACCTTATCTTCAGACAGGTCCCTTCTGAACGCTATTAGTGACATGTTTAGATGATTTCGAACGAGAAAGGCGAGGAGAGATGTATCTTCACTGCTATAACCTAACTGTTTTCCAACCCTTTCAGCGATCTGTCCACCTATGGTTGAGTGATGCCCTGCGCTCCCCTTACCCGCATCATGGAGCAGGAGCGCCAGATGAAGCAGATCCTTCCTTTTAATTTCTCTGTAGACCTTTGCTATGTATCCATGGACATATTGTAGTTCTTCTGCTGTCTGGATTGAGATGAAGCTATGTTCATCTACAGTATACTTATGATAAAAATCATAAGAGGAATAACAGGATATCTTCTCATACTCAGGGATCAGTTTTTGAAGGACCTTTACCTTCTGCATCTGCCTTAAGGTCTCTGAGATCCCCTGCGGCCATGATATAATATTTCTGAATATCCTGTTTACATCAGGGTTTGAATATAAATCATTTGCCACCCTGTCTCTGTTCCTGTAAAGCATACTCATAGTATGTGCAGATATCCTGAGACCGTGTATTAATGATAAATAGAATAGATTAACAATGTTCTTCATATTACTGAAAAACATGTCCTGATACCTTTCAGGTACATGGATGGTATCTTTTGTCAACAGGAAACAGGGTTGTATAAAACGCGATGTAACCATCTCAACCCCTTTTTTCCATATATGGACAGGGATGGCCTTTTCAATAACCCTTGTTGAGATATCATGGATATGAGAGGCATGCATATAGTAGTCTTTCATAAAGGATTCCACACCAAGCCGGTGTGGTTCATCCTGATATCCCAGGAACTGTGCAATCCTGCGTTGTTCTTCTACTGTTAGTACATCAGCGGCCTTTCCTGCATTAAAGTGCAATTCATTCCTGACCCTGAACAGGAAGTCCTGTGCCTCGATAAGTTCATTGTATCCCACCTTGGATAAATAACCTTCTTTATGAAAATCAGACAGGGAATATATTCCGTACCGTGCTATTACTACCCATTTCAGGGAGTGTATATCCCTGAGGCCGCCCTTTCCCTCCTTTATGTTTGGTTCCACAAGATAGATAGATGAACCGTAGTGGTTATACCTTTCCCTCATACCCTTAAGCCGGTCTTCTATATAAGACTTCACATCACGGGTAATAACCTTTTCAGTAAAGACCTTCCGGAACTCTGTGAACAGGGGTTCACTACCGGCAATAATCCTTGCCTCCATCAGTGCAGTTCTTGCAGTAAAATCTGAAATGCCTATCTTCACACAATCATCAACAGTCCTTATGCTGTGTCCAATGTTATACTTCAAATCCCAAAGGAGATATAGTATCTCCCTCGATACAGCCTCCACTGAATCCTTCACATCACTTCGATAAAGGAACATGATGTCTATGTCTGAATAGGGGTTTAACTCCCCCCTTCCATAACCTCCAACTGCGACCACAGAACATTTCTCATTCAGCGATATATTATGTGAATTCTCATATCTCCTTAATTCATGGTTATAGATTTCAGATATTATCTTATCTGTAAGGGCTGCAATGCGAGTGACTATATAAAGACCGGAGGCACCGTTTTTATGGAGAATGCTTATCTCTTCATGCCTCTGTAAAATGTATTCTTTCAGATTTGAAACTATGACAGACCTGTCAGCAGGTGATAAAAGGATCTGGCTAATTGAGGTCATAAATGATTTTGGTGCCGAAGGGGGGATTTGAACCCCCACGGGAAAACCCACATGCCCCTCAAACATGCGTGTCTACCAGTTCCACCACTTCGGCACATAATAGAGCATAAAAACTAATGAGGGTTTTGTCAATACGCAATTTGCTATTGACTGGTTGCTATGTTATCATAAATATACTTTGGATTCAAATTTAATCAGTATTTTTAAAGAGTTATGAGTGAGTATGTTATAGCAACCAATAAAAAGGCTTTTTATGATTACTCAGTAGAAGAGACTTATGAGGCGGGGATTCAACTGTTAGGCACAGAGATAAAATCCCTGCGTGATGGAGGGGCAAGCCTCAAAGAGGGTTATGCGAGGGTGGAGAGGGGCGAGGTCTTCCTTTATTGTAGTATAAGTCCCTATAAGGCTGGAAATATAAATAACCATGACCCTTTAAGAAAGAGAAAGCTCCTTTTACACAGAGAAGAGATTAACAGGATACTTGGAAGGACTATAGAGAAGGGATATAGCCTTGTGCCTCTGAAGATGTATTTTAAAAGGGGTAAAGCCAAGATAGAGATTGGTGTTGCGAGAGGAAAAAAGTTACACGACAGGCGTGAGGACATTAAGAAGAAAGAGGCGAAGCGTGAGGTGGCCCAGGCATTCAAAGAAAGGCAGAGGCAATAATAGGTATAACAGGCATGAAATTCTGCCAGGTATAAAACATAATAGGTCAGGCATCCTGCCTGACAGTATAATTGTTGGTCAAGCAAGATACTTTACCTATTAAAAATTTAATTGTGGGGGATTTAAAGGTGAAGAAGGGTATAATTTTCATTGTCGTACTGGGAGTAATTGCAGGTGTCATTTTCTTTTATCTGAATTCAAAAGAGGATATCGGGATTGCTGCTAACTATCCCAGGACATATAAAGCATTTAAGAGTAATCCTGACTGGAGAGGGGGTGAGACTGGTGCAATAGTCCCATCTGTCTACTTTACTGGAATGGCACGTCAGGCATACGAATCCGCAGCAGCCATACCGGATGTACTTGATCATTTATATTGCTTCTGCTATTGCGCAGAGGAGCATGGACATAAAAGCCTCAGGACATGCTTTACAGATGGGCATGGGTCCGGATGTGATTCATGTATGCTGGAGGCCATTCGTGCCAGACAGCTTCATGAGAAGGGTTATAACATAAAGGAGATCAGAGCAAGTATAGAAAGAGAGTATTACAGACCACATAAAGAATAACCGTTCAAGCCGTTTAAACTGTTTGAGCTGCTTGAACGGTTTCAGAAAGGGGGCGACTGGCTTCGACGGGGATGAAGATGCCAGGGTTGCATGCTGAGGTCCCGTTGGCTCATAAAACAAACGGGAAAATTTAACTGCCAACGAAGAATTGGCACTCGCTGCCTAATTAAGGCAACGGCGCTCTTCCTGGGATTGTCTGTGTCGCAGGAAAGGGTGTAATAAAAGCAGGCTGGCCTGCCTCTGCCTCCTGCAGGAGGCGGGCGAGATTAAAGCAGGGTAGCAACATCTTAAGCCTTCCAGTGGGCATGAGGTGTTGCGAATCTTTAATACACTGGATAAGCATGTAGGAACCTTGATGCTGAACGTTTCCGGACGCGGGTTCGATCAAATGGGTCGCCCTGGGGAGTAATCCCCAGGTGAAAACGGGGCTCACATCGGTGAAGCCTGACGGCATCCTGTAATAGAGTCAGGATGGCATGGTAACGCCGAGGGGTAGGAAGGGGGCAAACCTCATACCTGCCCTGTAGAGACTTATAGGCTTGCTGATTCATATTCTTGGTGTGAATGAGTGAGTACTAAGATCCGTCTCAATAACGGATAAGACGCCCCGCATCCCGAAATGACCGAGGGATGAAGGCATAGTCCAGCCCACTTCGAAAGGAGTGGAAACGCTGTCCCGCCGCCTCCACCAATTATTAAAAAGCCCCTGATAAATTTTTAATCAGGGGCTTTCTTTTTTCTACCACCTGTAATATTATTTTACCAATAAAAGAGGTATAAATGACAACCTATAATAAAGTGAATATACTCACACAAGTGGAGGCTGCTTATATTGCTGGCTTGATTGATGGGGAAGGGACAATTACGTTATCTCGCAAACATCGTAACGAAAACCGGCAACTTGTTATCAGCATTAGCAATACAGAGGTCAATCTGTTAAATTATGTGAAAGATGCCGTAGGTGCTGGGCGTATTACAAGAAAAAGAACTTATAGTGAAGCTCACACACCGAGTAAAACTTATCAAATAACTAACCGCCAGGCTCTCGACTTACTTAAACAGATTGCCCCCTATTTGAAGTCATATAAGTCTGATAGAGCGGCTTTGATTTTGGAACACTATATTTCTTTGACACCACGTAATGGGCGTTATTCTCAGGAGAAGCATGAAAAACGTGAAGACTTTATTCGACAATTTTTTACTCTGCATCCCAACTAAAACCATAATAATTTTCATTTGGGGATAGAAAGGGCTATTCTATATATTGAATCACATAGTGGTATAGAAAAAATGACATTAAGGACACATTAAGGCAAAATATTGACATGAAACAATACCTTATTATATAGTATTTCCACTAATAGAATAAGTATAAAAAAATACATGTTATGCAGTAATAAAGTAAAGAGATGCATATGGTAGGCAAGCTCGAACCTGTTGAGTTACGCGAAATATGGAAGCGTGAAGCTCCGGACTTCACTACCTGGCTTTTTAAAAACCTCGATGTATTGAGTGAGCAGATTGGTCTATTCTTAACGGCTATAGAGACTGAGAAGTCTGTAGGGCCATTCAATGTGGATATTTTCGCGGAAGATACAAATGGAAGGCCGGTGATTATAGAGAACCAATTGACCCGAACAGATCATGACCATTTGGGTAAAGTGCTCACATACCTTTCTAATCTTGATGCAAAAATTGCGATATGGATATCTACTGATCCACGACCAGAACACGTTTCAGCTATAAATTACTTGAACGAAGTAGTCCCCCAAGATACAAAATTCTACCTCATAAGAGTTCAAGCATATAAAAGTAGGTAATTCCGATCCCGCCCCACTGTTTACAATTGAGGCTGGTCCTTCCGAGGAACGAACAGCGGGTGGAGAGGTTAAGAAGGAGTTTGCTGAGCGTGACAAAAAAAGGTATGAGTTTTTTGAGCAGTTGTTAACTTTATGTAACCAAAAGACTAATCTGTTTAGCAGCATAGCGCCTGTTGGTTATCAAGACTGGGTTAATGCTGGTGCTGGTAAAGCAGGGTTGGCATGGTCGATGGGTGCCATGAAGAAGACTGCACTGGTTCATTTGTTCTTGTGTTCATCATCAGCGGAAATTAACAAGAGCCGTTTTGATACTCTTGCATCCAAGAAAAAAGAAATCGAAGATAGCTTTGGTGAGGCATTAATTTGGGATTTCAAAGATAGTAGAAAGCAACAATACATAAAATCCCTGTGCCCATTCGGGGGAGTTGAAGACGAAGAGAAATGGCCTGCAGTACAGAATGACATGGTTGAAAGATTGATAAAGTTTGAAAAGGCATTACGACCCCATATCAAAGCTCTTATGTGAAAACGAGCATAACAAATCACTTGTGCGGACTTGTATGATGCTTATTGCACAGTTCAAGCGTTATACTGCTATAATAAGAATGGAAGATTGGAGGGGATGTGGGAGACCCTGAAAAATCTGTAATTGTATGGACAGATTATCTAAAATATAGAGCTGGATTGAGGAGATTTGAACCTTTAAAAATTGAAAATATATTACGGCATTCAGTAGAAAGGTACTTTGATACTGCAACTCGACGTTTAACTGTAGTGGGCAAGCATGACGATAGACTGGTAATAATTCCGTATGAGAAACGAGGGAATGAAATAACACCGGTCACAATTCATGCAACCACACGTCAGCAAATTAATTTTCGACTTAAAACTGGGAGGTTTATATATGAATAAAGCAAAAATGACATATTTTAAAGATGAAGACATCCTGCATATTGTTATTTCTGATGAAAAAGAAGCCAACAGTATTGAGTTAAGCCCAAATATAACGGCTGAGATGAATGAAATAGGCGAATTAATAGGCATAGAGATATTAGATGCAAGTGCTTTTATTCGCGATTCTATATTAGAGTCATCTCAGGCTAAAATACTTGAATTTAAAAAAACCGTATAGAAATCAACTCCAGCGGATGATGTTAAAAGCCGCTGCAGAGTTCCTGTATCATGCACAGATATATTTTCGATAGTTCAGTCCGCCCAATCAACAATAACTTATTACATCTCGTGGCAGGCTAAGCAGAGTTTGCTGCGATCATTTGTTATACGAAGGAATAGGGGATTTGCACAGCTATGCGGGTCATGGCAGCTCGCACACTCTATTTTGCCATTGAAAACTTTAACTGGTTTATCGGGCAGGTCCTTCAGTTTAAGGGTCGCGCTTATATTCTTTGCTTCTATGTAACTTACTGCAAACGGGTGATCTATCCCTGTTATATGACCTATTGGAGACGGCCTGGAGATCCTTTCTGCAACACTTCCTAAAGAAGAATATTGAGACATCTCCTTAGTTGAGCCATCATGACAACTAAGACAGAATCTGCTATCACTATTTATGGTAAAACCAATCTCTCCCTCTGCTTCTGCATTATGACAATAAAAACATGGGGTAAATTCGCCAGATGAGACATTATGTTTATCGCAAATATCTGCAGGAGTTACACTTTCTGCAAATCGTGGAAGCCCAAAGATCAGGCCGGATATAATAGCTATTAAAGGAAGGCCAATAGCTATAAAACTGTGTTTCTTTAATAGCATGTTAAATAGTTTACATTGACAGATAAACAAAGTCAATGAGGGTGATTAATTTTATAGCCTCATTGCCTATCATGTCAAATTTTGTTACTATATATCAAATTGAGGGATCCAAAGATTATGAATGATCCAATAAATGAATCAATGGAGAAGGCCGGTACAAATATATTTAATTTAGAGATATTAAGTGAGATCAGCCGGATTGCACAGTCTCCACTTAATCTTAAAGAGAGACTGAATACTATTGTTAACAGGACTGCAGAGAGGCTGGGGGCTGATTGTTGTTATATAAGCCTCCTTGATAAAGATGATAAGCATTTAATATTGAAGGCTACAAAGGGGCTAAATCTTAGGGCTGTAAATAAGGTTATGCTTAATATTGGTGAAGGAATAAACGGATGGGTTGCTCTTGAAAAGAAGGTAGTTGCTCTTAGAGATGCACATCTCGACCCGCGATATAAATATGTATCTGCAACCGGGGAAGAAAAGTTCAGGTCATTACTTGCTGTTCCTGTAACTTTCAATGAAAGATGTATTGGTGTACTCACTGTCCAGACAATTGAACCCAAGGATTTCAGCGAAAATGAGATAACACTTCTTGCGACAATAGCTCGCGAAGTCGGAGGTATTATTAGGAATGCCCAGCTTTATGAGAGTATTAATCACCGGTTGCTGGAGCTTACTACTATACACGAAGTTGGACAGGCACTGACATCCACACTGGACCTTGAAACATTATTAAGATTAATTATAAAAAATACTGTATGGGTAACAAAGTCGAGGGGCGGGGTATTAAGGCTGCTTGATTTAGAATTAAATAAGCTTGTAGTAAAGGCATATAGTATGCCTGAAGAGGATATTAAAAAACTTGTAGACCTGGATATTGGGGAGGGGATTGCCGGTAAAATAGTAGAGACAGGGAATCCGATATTGATTCCTGACATAAACGCTGCACCTGAATTCAGGGGTGTGAGCAAAATAGCTACCAGTTGTGTAATGGGCGTTCCGCTAAAAGCAAAAGATAATATTATTGGGACAATCACTCTGTATGATAAAGTTCCGGAAGCAGAAGAAGAGTTTGATACCTTTACAAATGAAGATCTGCAATTATTATTAACTTTAGCGAGCCAGGCCTCTATTGCGATAGAGAATGCAAAACTTTATCAACAGACCTTAAAAAATGCAAGGGAGATGGAGACCTTGTTTTCCCTCTCAAAGGGGCTAACCTCTGTACTGGACCTGCACTTTGTACTTGATTCCATCCTCCGTATGACCTGTGAGCTTCTGGACGGGGGTTTCGGTATCCTGACATTATATGATGAACATTCCCGGGAACTAATTACAAAATCTGTATATGGGGTGAGTTCCACTATAATTCCTCAACTCAAGTTTAAATTAGGGGAAGGCATAACAGGATGGATAGGAGAACACAAAGAGAGCATAATGATCGGCCCTGTTGTTGAAGGGGATAAAAAGAGGGAATTTGTAGAGATAAAAAACCTTATAGGCGTTCCATTAATGGTTAAAGATCGTCTTATAGGTACAATAGAGATAGCAAATAAGGTCTCTGCGCCAAAGTTTTCCTCCTCTGATCTGATGTTCCTTTCTACTTTTGCAGGTCAGGCTGCAATTGCAATAGAGAATGCAAATCTGTATGAAAAGGCTAAACAGCTTGCAGAGGAAAATCTTAAGAAGGCTACTGAGCTATCTATTCTGCACGAGATAAGCAGCACATTGGCCACGACATTGGATCTGGACAGGCTGCTCCATATTATACTTACCGGTGTAACCATAGGTGGAGGATTGGGATTTAACAGGGCTATCCTGTTCCTTTTAGATGAAAAAGAGGATTTCTTAAAGGGTGTCCTGGGTGTGGGCCCTGATAGTGGAGAAGAGGCGCAGCGTATGTGGAACAAACAACCTTCTTCAGGCAGTCTCAGGGAGAGGATTTTGAGTGATGATGATATGAGTATACATAAACATTCAAAGATAAATAAATTGGCCACAAGCCTGAGAGTCCCGATTAATGGTGGAACCAGTGTGCTCGCGAGGACAGTCCTTGATAAACAGGGATATATAATTAGTGATGCCTTGAATGATCCAAGAACCCTCCCATCCCTTCGGGATACTATAAAAACTGAGAGTTTTGCCACAGCTCCGTTAATAGCCAAGGGAAAGGTAATAGGGGTTATCTTTGTTGATAATCACTTTACGAGAAAACCGATAACAGAAGATGATATGAGGTTTTTAATGATGTTTGCAAATCAGGTTGGTTTGGCTATTGAGAATGCAATGATATACTCAAACTTAGAGGTTACAAACAAGAGCTTGAGGGAGGCACAGGAGAGGCTTATTCAACAGGAAAGGATGGCAGCCCTTGGTGAAATGGCAACGAGCATAGCCCATGAGATAAGAAATCCCCTTGTCTCAATAGGTGGCTTTGCCAGGCGCCTCAAAGATAAACTCGCCAGTGATGAACAATCAAAAAGATACTCGGAGATTATTTATCAGGAGGTCAATCGGCTCGAGAGGATCTTACAGGAGATATTAGCCTTTGCTAAGGAGGGCACACCTCGTTTTGTGACGACCGATATAAATAAGATCATTGAGGATGTCCTGGTCCTTTTCAGAGATGGTTTGACAGCAAAAAATATCAAGGTTATAACAGAATTTTCAAAAGAGATGCCCCTGATATCAACTGATTCCCAGCAGTTGAAACAGGTCTTTATAAACCTTTTTGCCAATGCTGAACAGGCTATGGAGGAAAACGGGGGAATCCTTAGTATTACTACCTGGATCTCTGATGAGCTGCCACCGGAAATTCATATAGAGATCAGTAATACCGGACCTGGTATACCGCATGATATTATGGCAAACATTTTTAATCCATTCTTTACAACGAAATCATCCGGGACCGGCTTAGGGCTTGCAATAGTGCATCGTATTATAAACAGCCATAATGGAAGTATCAGCGTAAATAATCGGCCCGATAGCGGAGTCACATTCCTGATACGACTCCCGGTTGAGATAAGATAATGTTATCGCTTTGGTTTGGAATGACAACGCGTACAGTTGGATAATGGAAAGGCTACAACTCCGTGACATCTTCCACAGAACTGCCCCTCCTCTATCTTTTTCATTGATATCTTATTTGCCCCTGCCTGCATTATAAATATCTTGGGATGGCAATTATTGCATGCGAGCCATTGGGTGTGAGGGTAGTGTGGATATACCACATCAGGAAGATCACCTTTGACCTTAAATACTATATCCAGGTCAATTACAGGGGTAGGTGGTTTTTTAGGGTCCAGGGCATCCAGGGGTTTAATAACCCCCTGCCTTAATGCCTTAACCCAGTCCACATTTCCTGCATTGTCTTTTGGTAATATTTGAAGCGGAATAGCCTGTTCTTGCTGTGAGTTTCCAATTGATACGTAAAATCCAAAGATACAAATGAAAAGGAATGTTATAAATAAGGATATCCGGTAGATCCATTTCGCCATTTTCAGCATTAACTATTGTGCCTGTCCCTGGGCATCTTCAACAAACACTACCCCCATCATTACATAATGTATGTAACAGAAATAGGGATATTCACCTGCCTTTTTAAAGGTATGGCTCCATGATTTACCAGGGGCTATTGGAGCTGAAAAGAGCTCTTTATCATTAGTCCCCTGTCCTGGTATGCTGGCAATAGGATGCCCCCTGTCATCCTCATTTATCCATGTTACTGTTTCCCCTGTTTTTATTTTTAAAACAGGGGGTTCAAATTTATCAGCCCCTTTTGGGATATGAACTTCGTGTTCTTTTGTGACAGGTTCGGGTGTTGCAGGTTGGGTTATTTCCTGGGCCATTAATAGTGGTGTAGTGAGAATCCACATAATGCTGAGCATTAGCACCACTTTCAAAGAGGTTCTTCTCAATAGTAAGTATTACTCCAAAAACCCTATTTTTGACGCGCTGGTGATGCAGTTTCCTTTGGTTTTACATGACATCTTGAACAGTCAGTAAGCGGAAATGCAACCCTGTTATGACACCTGCCGCAATATTCTCCTGAGGCTATTTTCGGCATTGTCATCTCGGGATTACCACCAGCCTTCATCTGAAATATCTTGGTATGGCAATTTGTGCATGTCAACCATAATGTATGTACATAATGGGGGAAGACCACATCATTCATAAAATTACTTTTTGTATGGATGACTATATCAAGGTTAAATGGAGGAGCAGCAGCAGCCCCTGGTTCGAGTGATTCGAGAGGTTTAACCTTGCCGGTCTTTATAGAAGCAGCCCAGTCAACCAGGCCATACTTATCTTTAGGTAATTTAGCAAGTTCCATAGCCGCCGGATGTTCGGCCAAACCCATTTTTTCTGCTTCACCGGCTAATCCTGACGGGTCTCCTGTGCCTGCAAGAACCCCCCTCGAACTTAGATAGATAAGTAAAGAAGGATCTATATTTTTGATTTGATCACCTGATACCCCTGCTGCAGCAGGAGCTGGACCCGGGGAAGGAGCGGTAACCGCAGGTGTAGGTGCCGGTTCCGGGGCTGCAGGGGTCTCTTTTGCAGCAGTTTCAGCAGTTGGTTTAATCATCCCTGGAGCCGGGGCCTCCTCAGCTTTGGGAACGGGAGTCTCTACTGCAGCACCTTCTTGTTTTACCTCCCGTTGTGCGCATGCATTCAATGTTAAAACAATGATTACCATAAATATGGTAGACAGTATTAATCCAAAAGTTAACTTGCGGCTCATTAGAAACCCCCCCTCTTTTAATTCCTCATTATATTCTTTCAACTTGTTTCACTATTTGACAAAGCCTCTTGCCTCCGGTATAACAATTGAACTTGGTCCGGAATGACATCTGTCACAATATATAGGTGCCCATGCAATTTTCCCATTATGGCACTTTCCACAATATTCTCCCTGGATTATCTTTTGCATATTAACATCATTTGAACCCTGTCTCATTAAGAATATATCTTCATGACAGACCTTGCATTTAAATCTTATTCTGTGGAACCAGTGTGGGAATACCACGGGAGGCATTCCAGCCTGTTCAGCATATCGATTTAATGTAAGGTCAGCGTATTCTGCAGATGTAGGTGTAATCTCAATAAAACTCAGGAGAGAAATCAGGATAACAGCAAAAGAAGTGATAAGAATAAATTTTTTCATTTGTTCCACCCCTCAAAAAGTTAAGTTTTCAGAAAAGATGTAGGAAGGTAGTTATCATATTATTTAGGCTTTGTCAACAAAAAAATTATAATGTCAGTTAATCTGCTATCTTCTTGCTGACATTGCTTCAAGTCTTGCAATACGTTCTTCGATGGGGGGGTGGGTAGAGAAAAGGGACAACATCCCTCCGCCTGTTAGAGGACTTACAATGAACATATGAGCTGTAGATGGGTTTGCCTGCATCGGGATACGTCTGACGCCGGTTTGTAGTTTCTTTAAGGCGCTTGCCAGGGCTAAAGGATTTCCGCAAACTGTTGCACCGCTTTCATCAGCCTTATATTCACGGGAACGTGAAATAGCCATCTGTATCAAAATCGCAGCAATAGGGGCTAAAATCATTATAAAAATACCAATCACTGACCCGAGCGGATTTCTGTCTTCATTATCCCGCCGGCCTCCAAACATCAATCCCCACTGGGCCATATGGGCTAAATAGCTAATAGCCCCGGCAATTGTTGCAGCTATAGTGCTGATAAGGATATCACGGTTTTTAATATGGGCAAGCTCATGTCCAATAACACCACTGAGTTCTTCCCTTGATAATAAATTTAAAATACCTGTTGTAACTGCAACTGCTGCATGTTCCGGATTTCTCCCGGTTGCAAAGGCATTGGGTGTTGGGTTATCCATTATATATACCCTTGGCATCGGGAGTTGTGCCCGGACAGTAAGCTGACGTACTATACTATGTAATTCCGGGGCATCTCTCTCTGCAACCTCTTTTGCACGATACATGGCAAGGACAATCTTATCGCTGAACCAGTATGCCCCGAGGTTCATAACTCCTGCCATAATCAAAGCCATTGTTGCGCCATTCTTTCCTCCAAGCAAAGAACCTATTGCCACGAATAGCACCGCAAGGATTGCAAGAAAGAATGTTGTCTTTAAAGTATTAATATTCACCTTATTATTTCCTCCGTTTTATAATTTTATCTTAAATATTGCAGGTAACTAATTATTATAAGCATACTTTTCGCTGTGTCAATACTACTGTCTGTCTATATGACCACTGACTCTTTGTTACCATCCTCTTTTTTAAGGATAACCCCTGTTTCAACTTTATATCCCCTGAGAAACTCTTCCATAGCCATTTTCTTTTTACCGGCAATCTGAATCTCAGTGATTTTCAATACACTATCACCTGTTACAACTATGATCCCATCGTGGTTTATTTCAATAATCTCCCCTGGTTTATTAGCAGACAGGTGACTTTCTATAATTATTGCCTTCCAGATACTCCATCTGTTACCTTTATAAAATGTATAGGCACCAGGCCAGGGATTAAATCCACGTATCCTGTTATAGATATTCTCAGATTTATCTTGCCAGTCTATCAATCCGTCTTCTTTTTTCAGTAGGGGTGCATAAGTTGCTTTATCATGGTCTTGTGGTTGAGGTGTAATATCCCACCGATCAAGTCCGTTTAATGTCTTAATCAGTAATGGTACACCTATGTCTGAAAGTTTCCGGCTCAGGCTTCCTGCTGAGTCAGTAATATCTATCTTTACTTTTTCCTGTAACAATATGTCACCTGTATCAAGTGTTTCAGACATCATCATTGTAGTTACTCCTGTACATGTACTACCTTTTATAATCGCCCACTGAATTGGAGATGCCCCTCTGTAATCAGGGAGGAGCGAGGCATGGACATTGATACATCCTTTCTCAGGGATCCTAAGAATCACTGACGGGATTATCCTTCCATAGGCGACTACAACAATATATACAGGGTTTATCTCTTTAATAGTTTGAACAAATAATGGTTCAGAAAGCCTTGTTGGTTGCAAGATAGTGATATTTTGTTTTTGCGCAAACTCTTTTACCGGAGAGGGCATAAGCCTCTGTCCTCTCCCTTTTGGTTTATCAGGCTGTGTTACAACGGCTTTTACATCTCTCCCGCTCTTTAGCAATGCATCAAGGAAAGGGACACTGAAGGAAGGAGTTCCCATTAATACTATAGGGGTTCTTACACCTGCTGTCATACCTTCCCGAGTAACTCTTCTTTCGCCTGTTGTTTCTGGAGCTTTTTGATCCTTCTATGAAACAAACCCTTTTTGAGGCTGCTTAAGCGGTCAATAAAGAGGATGCCATTGAGGTGGTCTATTTCATGCTGGAATACCCTTGCAAGGAGTCCGTCACGGGTAATCTCAATACCCTTGCCATCTTTGTCAAATCCCTTAACCCTGACGATCTTGGCCCGAACAACTGTATCTCTGTAATCAGGAATACTGAGACAACCCTCTTCTTCTTTAATCTCACCTTCCTGGTAAACTATTTCAGGATTTATTAATACAGAATATGCATCTTTTTTGGGTCTTTCCATCCCAAGACTTTCGTCATAAATAAATAATTGAACAGGGACTCCAACCTGTATTGCAGCAAGACCAAGCCCCGGAACCAGAGAGAGTGTATCTGCCATGTCGCGTATAAGTTTAAATAAGGCATCATCCCACTTTTCTGCAGGCTTACACTTCTGACGCAAGACTGGGTCAGGATATTCTATTATTCTTAATACCGACATCTCATTACCCCCATAAAATAACTCTAACATCGGCCATACTAAAAATCAAGTTGTGCAATAACAGGGATGATTACAAGATTGACGCTTCCTGCAGCAAGCTGCGGGGTTACGCTTACTATGCATTTTCAATATCCATTTTCAGGTTGACATAGGAAATTGCATTGGAGTATTGTGACTACTGGGGTGGAGGAATATAAATGAAGGGTGTATATCATCTTAAATTGACTAAAAAGAGTATTGAAGGGGCAAGGATCGCTCTCCTTCCCGGGGACCCTGGCCGTGTACCACTTATTGCTTCTGCGGTAAATAAGGTAAACGCAAAAGAGATAGCACAAAATCGTGAATTCAGATCATGGATCACGAGATTGGATCAGCATACTATCCTGGTCACATCAACCGGTATCGGTGGGCCTTCAACATCTATTGCTGTAGAAGAGCTTGCCACATTGGGAGTCAGGATGTTCATACGGTTGGGTACGACCGGGGCTATTCAGTCTTATGTCAAAGCCGGTGATGTGGTTATTACAAGCGGCTCTGTAAGGATGGACGGAACATCAGAGCATTATGCACCATTATCATACCCTGCGGTATCAGACTATTACATATTAAATGCACTTGTAGAGGCGGCATCTTCATTGAAGGTTCGGCATCATGTAGGTATTACTGCATCAACTGCAACCTTTTATCCTGCGCAGGAACGTGTTGATACATTTTCCAGGTATATAATCAGGGATCTTGCCGGGACCAAAGATGAGTGGGGCCATCTCAATGTGCTTAACTATGAAATGGAGTCTGCTACGCTCCTCACAATGTGTAATGCAATGGGCCTCAAAGCAGGATGCATAACAGGTGTAATAAGTGAGAGGACAAAAAAAGAAAAGATATTGGAGAACTTTATTTCAATAGCAGAAAACAATGCAATATCAGTTGCTGTTGAGGCTGTAAAACGCCTGCTGAAGGATAAACAGTTACAAAGCTCTATAACAAGCCAATGAACGAAAAATCTCTTTTCTATGAACCATGGCTTTACCACTATACGATGTTTCCGGCTGCAATAAAGGATCCCCTTGCCACGCACTTGATTGAGGATGGCTATGATATCCGGACCATCCAGGAACTGCTCGGCCATAAGGATGTGAGCACCACTATGATCTATACCCATGTCTTGAATCGAGGTGGGCAGGGTGTTTGCAGCCCTGCAGACAGGCTGGGGTTAAGTGGCCATTGATAGGCTATATGGACAGAAATGGGTTGCGGGCCAGTAGGGGGATAGGTTGCCGTAATAGCCGTATAGTTCGGAGAGGATAAGATTGACAACATCATGGCAAGTGATGGATAATCCGAAAGATTTCTCAATTAAACCGTTGTGGAGGCAGTACGAGATAGGCTGCCGGAAAGTGGAATGCTTTTGCAGCTTACTTAATAGTTAGGAGTTTTCCAATGGCTAAACGGAATCCCAAAAATGACCAAGTTGTAGAGCCTTCCGAGTTGGAGTTTAAGGTGCAACAAGCTGATCCCATGATTAAATATGCGATTTCTGAGTATCAAAAAGAAATAGTGCGTTTGCAGAAGCAGCTTGTGAAAGAACATATAGCCCATGAGTCCGAAAAGGCGCATTTGCTTGAAAGAATTGAGCAAGAAAAGGTTCATGTCGTCATTCAGAAATTTGGCGAAGAAAACTCCTAACCCGACGCTCAAGGCGACTCGCCGCTGCGCGGCTCGCGCCTTAGCTCTGCGTTAGCACTAAAGGAATGAGGCATGGGAACAGAAA
>Ga0209521_10001650_pt1 | contig 18148 bp, 12 predicted proteins | sample Rifsed19ft4_FD_184016 | JGI IMG/M metagenome (GOLD analysis project Ga0209521, IMG submission 184016) | Soil microbial communities from Rifle, Colorado, USA - sediment 19ft 4 (version 2) | ecosystem: Environmental > Terrestrial > Deep subsurface > Rock core/Sediment | place: Rifle, Colorado...
TCCATCACCACCCCGACCATCTGCCTGCGCCCGAACGGTACGATCACCCGCTGACCTATCGCAACCGCAACACCTTCGGCCACCGTGTAATCGAACAGGGTGGGCAGCGGGACATCCAGAGCGACGCGGACTATAGGCATATTTGCTCAGCAATAAACGCTGCGATTGTCGCAGAAATGCAAAAGCCGCAGGTATCTCCTGCGGCTTTTTGTTCAACCTACCCGAACAGCTTAGTGATATTTCCTGCTTAACTCGTGAACCGCCTTAACCAAGGCCGCCACATTCTCCGGGTTGGTGTGTTGCGAAATACCGTGTCCCAGATTGAACACATGACCGCTACCGAAGCCGTAGCTGCCGAGGATATGATCCACTTCCTTGTGGATTGCTTCAGGCGAGGCGAACAGCACTGCGGGATCCATGTTGCCTTGCAGCGCGACCTTGTTGCCGACACGCTGACGCGCGATGCCGATGTCTATGGTCCAGTCCAGTCCCACTGCGTCGCAGCCGGTATTGGCGATGCTTTCGATCCACAAGCCGCCTCCCTTGGTGAACACGATGGACGGGATCTTCACGCCGTCTTTTTCCTTGATCAAGCCAGCCACGATGCGCTGCGTGTAAGCCAGGGAGAATTCATGGAACGCCGCATGCGACAGCACGCCGCCCCAGGAATCGAAGATCATCACGGCTTGCGCGCCGGCTTCTATCTGGGCATTCAGGTAGGCGATCACCGCCTGGGTGGTCACTTCAAGGATGTGGTGCATCAGCTTGGGCTCGTTGTACATCAAGGTCTTGACCTTGGCGTAATCGTCGCTGCCGCCACCCTCGACCATGTAGCAGGACAGCGTGAACGGGCTGCCTGAGAAACCTATCAGCGGTATGCGCCCATTCAGCGCCTTGCGGATCTGCGTCACGGCATCGGTGACGTAGCGCAAGTCCTTGCCGATGTCCGGCACACGCAGTGCCTTGATCGCGGCTTCATCGCGCAGCGGACGCTCGAACTTCGGGCCTTCGCCATCCGAAAAATACAGCCCCAGGCCCATCGCATCCGGCACGGTCAGTATGTCGGAGAACAGGATCGCAGCATCCAGCGGGTAGCGGTCTATCGGTTGCAATGTGACTTCCGTAGCGTAGTCCGGGCTTTTGCACAGACCGAGAAAACTGCCGGCACGCTTGCGTGTCTCGCGGTATTCCGGAAGGAAGCGGCCGGCCTGGCGCATCATCCACATCGGGGTGTACTCGGTAGGTTGACGCAACAGGGCGCGCAGGAAGGTGTCGTTTTTCAGTTTGAAGTTCATGTTTCTCTCTTTTTAATTAAATTCTAAAACTACCAACCCCAACCCCTCCTAACCTCCCCTTGTCAGGGGAGGGACTGAACACCTCCCCTGATAAGGGGAGGCCGGGAGGGGTTTGGGTTTAACGGGGTAACACGGAACTGCCCATCAAATACTCATCCACCGCGCGTGCGCACTGACGGCCTTCGCGTATCGCCCACACCACCAGCGATTGCCCGCGGCGCATGTCACCTGCGGCAAATATCTTGTCCTTGCCGGTGCGGTAGTTTTCCGTGTCGGCCTTGATGTTGCCGCGCGCGTCCTTTTCCACACAGAATGCATCCAGCACATTCTGCTCCGGGCTGACGAAGCCCATCGCCAGCAATACCAGGTCGGCCTTGAGCTCGAACTCGCTGCCCGCGATCTCGCTCATCTTACCGTCTTTCCATTCGACCCGCACGGCGCGCAGTTTCTCGACCTTGCCGTTGCTGCCGATGAATTCCCTGGTGACTATCGACCAGTCGCGTTGCGCGCCTTCCTGATGCGAACTGGATGTGCGCAGCTTCATCGGCCAGTTCGGCCATACCAGCGACTTGTTTTCCTGCTCCGGCGGACGCGGCATCACTTCGAGTTGTGTGATTGACAACGCGCCATGGCGATTCGAGGTGCCCACGCAATCCGAGCCGGTATCGCCGCCGCCTATCACCACCACATGCTTGCCATCGGCACGGATAGGATTGCGCCCGTCTCCCGCCACTTCCCTGTTCTGCGGGATCAGGAACTCCAGCGCGTAGTGCACGCCTTTCAATTCGCGTCCCGGAACCGGCAAGTCACGCGGTTGCTCGGCGCCCCCGGACAAAATCACGGCATCGAATTTTTTCAGCAGCCGGTCGGGGCTGATGGTCTGTTTGGCGTCATTGGCCGTTCCCTTGCCCGGCGCATCCTTGCCGATGAACACAGAGGTGCGGAATTCCACACCCTCGGCATGCAGCTGCGCCATGCGCCAATCGATCAGGCGCTTGTCGAGCTTGAAATCGGGTATTCCATAACGAAGCAAACCGCCGATCCGGTCGTTCTTTTCGAACACTACTACGCTGTGCCCGGCGCGCGCCAGTTGCTGGGCCGCGGCGAGTCCGGCGGGACCGGAACCGACCACGGCGACCTTTTTGCCGGTTTTTTCCGCAGGCGGTTGCGGTACCACCCATCCATTTTCCCCGCCCTTGTCGATGATGGCATGCTCGATGGATTTGATGCCCACCGCGTCATTGTTGATGTTCAGCGTGCAAGCCGCTTCGCATGGCGCGGGGCAGATGCGACCCGTGACTTCCGGGAAGTTGTTGGTGGAGTGCAACACGTCCAGCGCTTCGCGCCAGTTGCCGCGGTACACCAGATCGTTCCAGTCGGGGATGATGTTGTTGACCGGACAGCCCGTGGTGCAGAACGGGATGCCGCAATCCATGCAGCGCGCGCCCTGCGTCCTGGCCTGCTCGTCATTCAGATGCAGCACGAACTCATGATAATTTTTCAGGCGTTCCGCAACCGGCAAATACTCTTCGCTCAAGCGGCTGAATTCCATAAACCCGGTAAGCTTGCCCATTTACACGGTCTCCCTTTGTCTGGCTTGCAGTTCCGCAATTTCCTGCAACGCACGGCGATATTCGGTCGGCATTACCTTGACGAATTTCGGCAGGTAATGCGCCCAGTTGTCGAGAATAAGCCTGGCACGAACGCTGCCGGTATAGTGGAAATGCTTCTCGATCTTGCCGCGCAAGACCAACGCATCGGCCTTGCCCAGATGATTGAGGTGCACACGGCCATGTGCCTCGACCTCTCCGGTCTCGCTGGCTTCCATCTCTTCGGGGATCGCCTCCAGTTGCACCATGGACAAGTTGCAGCGATTGGCGAATGTGCCATCCTCATCCAGCGCGTAAGCCACACCGCCGGACATGCCCGCAGCAAAGTTGCGTCCGGTCTGGCCCAGCACCACCACCATGCCGCCGGTCATGTACTCGCAACCGTGATCGCCCAAACCTTCCACCACCGCGATCGCGCCGGAATTGCGCACTGCAAAACGCTCGCCCGCCACACCGCAGAAGTAACTCTCGCCACTGGTCGCACCGTACAGCACGGTGTTGCCGACGATGATATTGTCTGCCGCCACAATTTTGCATTCTGCGGGTGGCACCACCACGATGCGTCCGCCGCACAAACCTTTACCGACATAGTCGTTGCATTCGCCGGACAGCTCCAGCGTGATACCATGCGCGAGGAAGGCGCCAAAGCTCTGCCCCGCTGTGCCTTTAAACTTTACCGTGATGGTATTGGCAGGCAGCCCTGCATGTCCGTAACGCTTCACCACTTCGTGCGACAGCATGGTGCCGACGGTGCGATTGACATTTCTGATGGCGCTCTCGATGACCACCGGTTTTTTATGCTCCAGCGCGGCACTGGCTTGCGCGATCAGCTTGTTATCCAGCGCTTTTTCCAGCCCGTGATCCTGCTCTTCGGAATGAAAACGCGCCACGCTGGCGGGCACATCCGGCTGATGGAACACCCTGGAAAAGTCCAGGCCCTGCGCTTTCCAGTGCGCAATGCCGTGCTTCATATCGAGCAAGTCGCTACGGCCGATAAGGTCATCAAGCTTGCGGACACCCATTCCCGCCATGTATTCGCGCAGCTCTTCGGCAACAAAGAAGAAGTAGTTCACCACGTGTTCCGGCTGGCCGGTAAATTTCCTGCGCAGCTCCGGATCCTGTGTCGCTACGCCCACCGGACAGGTGTTGAGGTGGCACTTGCGCATCATGATGCAGCCTTCTACCACCAGCGGTGCAGTGGCAAAACCGAATTCATCGGCGCCCAGCAGCGCGCCGATCAGCACATCGCGCCCGGTCTTGATCTGGCCGTCCACCTGCAATGCAACGCGCCCGCGCAGCCTGTTCAGCACCAGCGTCTGCTGCGCTTCCGCAAGGCCCAGCTCCCACGGCGTGCCGGTGTGCTTGATGGACGACAACGGCGAGGCGCCGGTGCCGCCGTCGAAGCCGGAAATCACGATGTGGTCGGCCTTGGTCTTGGCCACGCCCGCCGCCACGGTGCCCACGCCGATCTCCGATACCAGCTTCACCGAAATCGAGGCGCCCGGGTTGGCATTCTTCATGTCATGAATCAGTTGCGCCAGGTCTTCGATGGAATAAATATCATGGTGCGGGGGCGGGGAAATCAGCCCCACGCCCGGCACCGAGTTGCGCAGCTTGGCGATGTACTCGGACACCTTGTGGCCGGGCAACTGTCCGCCTTCGCCGGGCTTGGCGCCCTGCGCCATCTTGATCTGGATCTGGTCGGCGCTGCTCAGGTACTCGGCGGTGACGCCGAAACGTCCTGCGGCCACTTGCTTGATGCGCGAACGCAACGAATCGCCAGCTTTGAGTTCACGGTCGCATGCGACACGATTCTTGCCGATGATCTCGGAGAGCTTTTCGCCGCCCTTGATTGTCTTGTAGCGCGCCGGATCCTCGCCGCCTTCGCCGGTGTTGGACTTGCTGCCGATGCGGTTCATCGCAATCGCCAGTGTGGTATGCGCCTCGGTGGAGATCGAACCGAGCGACATCGCGCCGGTGACAAAGCGCTTGACGATTTCCTTTGCAGTCTCGACTTCTTCCAGCGGCACCGGCGCGCCCGCAGGCTTGATTTCGAACAGCCCGCGCAGGGTTTTCATGCGCTGCCCCTGATCGTTGATCAGCTTGGCATATTCCTTGAAGGTCGCAAAATTATTGGTGCGCGTGGCGTTCTGCAATTTCGCGATGGTATCGGGTGTCCACATGTGCTCTTCGCCGCGCACGCGGTAAGCATATTCGCCGCCCGCTTCGAGCGCGTTCGCCAGCACCGGATCGTTGCCGAATGCGGACTGGTGGGTACGCATCATTTCTTCGGCCACCTGATACAGGCCGATGCCCTCGATCTGGGTTGCCGTGCCGGTGAAATATTTTTCGACAAATCCGGCATTCAGGCCGATGGCTTCGAATATCTGCGCGCCGCAATAGGACTGGTAAGTGGAGATGCCCATCTTGGACATCACCTTGAGCAGCCCCTTGTTGATTGCCTTTTTGAAGCGCTTGCCGGCTTCCTTGGCGGTCAGGCCTTCGGGCAAATTGCCGGTCATGGAAGCGACTGTTTCGTACGCCAGCCACGGACACACCGCCTCGGCGCCGTAACCTGCAAGCAGCGCGAAATGATGAACTTCGCGCGCGGAACCGGTATCCACCACCAGGCCTGCGCGGGTGCGCATGCCTTCGCGTATCAGATGATGATGCACCGCCGCACAGGCCAGCAGCGCGGGAATGGCGACCCGCTTGCTCGACACGGCGCGGTCGGACAGGATCAGCACGTTGTAGCCATCCGCCACCGCCTTGTTGGTTGCAGCGCACAGCGATTTGATGGCGGCCTCGCAGCCTTTCGCGCCCTTTGTGACGGGATAGGTAATATCCAATACCAGCGACTTGTAGCGCCCCTGCGTCAGCTTGCTGATGTCGCGCAGTTTGGCCAGGTTTTCATTGGACAGAACCGGCTGGTGCACCTCCAGGCGCAGCGGAGGATCGGTTTCTTCAATTCCAAGAAGGTTGGGCCTGGGGCCGATAAACGAAGTAAGCGACATCACGATCTCTTCGCGGATCGGGTCTATCGGCGGATTGGTCACCTGCGCAAACAATTGCTGGAAATAATCATAGAGCGAGCGATTCTTGTTCGATAACACCGGCAGTGCGGAATCGCAACCCATCGAGCCGATGGCTTCTTCGCCCGCGGAAGCCATCGGGGCGAGGATGAACTTGAAGTCTTCCTGCGAGTAACCGAATGCCTGCTGGGTGTCGAGCAGAGATGCTTTCGTAGGGGCGCGATGCATCGCGCCCTTGCCGGGCACTACCGGCAAATCATCCAGAAAGTAGCGCGATTTTTCTATCCATTGCCGGTAAGGCTTGGCGGTGGCGAGCTGTTGCTTCATCTTGATGACATCGACAACCCGTCCGGCCTGCAAGTCAACCAGGAACATCTTGCCGGGCTGTATGCGCCATTTCTTCACGATCTTGTGTTGCGGAATATCCAGCACGCCCATTTCGGATGCCATCAGCACAATATCGTCGTCGGTGATCAGGTAGCGTGCCGGACGCAGACCGTTGCGATCCAGCGTCACGCCGATCTGGCGGCCATCGGTAAAAGCCACGGCGGCAGGGCCATCCCAGGGTTCCATCAGGATGGCGTGGTATTCGTAGAATGCCTGGCGCTCTTCGTTCAACAAGGGACTGCCTACCCAGGCTTCCGGGATCAGCAGCATCATCGCATGCGCCAGCGAGTAGCCGCCCGCCACCAGCAGTTCCAGCGCGTTGTCCAGACAGGCGGAGTCGGATTGGCCTTCCACGATCAGCGGCCACAGCTTTTCCAGATCATCGCCGAGCAGTTTGGACGACATCGTGGCATGGCGCGCGGCCATCCAGTTCACGTTGCCGCGCAAGGTGTTGATCTCGCCGTTGTGCGCAATCATGCGGAACGGATGCGCCCGGTCCCAGGTGGGGAACGTGTTGGTGGAGAAACGCTGATGCACCAGCGCCAATGCGCTGACCAGGCTTTCATCCTGCAAATCGAGATAATACTTGCCGACCTGATCGGCCAGCAGCATTCCCTTGTAAACCACGGTGCGCGAAGACAGCGAAGGGCAATAAAAGCCTTTCCCCTGCCCATCCGGAAGACTGCTTATGGCGTGCTCCGCAGTCTTGCGTATCACGAATAACTTGCGCTCAAAATGGCCTGCATCCGCGCTTTTCCTGCCGCGCCCGATGAATACCTGGCGCACCACCGGCTCCGCCGCTTTCACGCTTTCGCCCAGGTTGCGGCTGTCCACCGGCACATCGCGCCAGCCCAGCAAATGCTGGCCTTCGGCGGCTATCCTGTCGGCGATGATACGCTCGCATGCAGCACGCGCTGCGGCATCGCGCGGCAGGAACAACATACCCACGCCATAGCTGCCGATCTCAGGCAACACCACGCCCCTGGCCGCGCACTGCGCACGCAGGAACGCATCAGGAATCTGCAACAAGATACCCGCACCATCGCCTGCCAGCGGGTCGGCGCCCACCGCGCCGCGGTGGGTCAGATTTTCCAGAATCTGCAAACCCTGGCGAACCATGTCATGGCTTTGTTTGCCCTTGATATGGGCGACAAACCCCACCCCGCAGGCATCGCGCTCCTGGCGCGGATCGTACAAACCTTGCTGTATCGGCAAAGAAGAATTGCTCACGGTTTACCCCAGTTAAAACATACAGCTCAAAATCACCAAGCCAAAAAATGGCGACACGCGTCGCCAGGTCGAATTCAAAAGCGAAAGGGCGGGAATCTTACCTTGTCTGGTGATGATGGGCAACCGCACCGCACCGAACGTTTACCAGGGTAAATTTGTTCTCGGGGAAAAATGTAGGGTGGATAAGCGCAGCGCATCCACCTTTTTGAGCTGGCAGGGTGGATGCGCTGCGCTTATCCACCCTACTACCAAGAGGTTTTTGGGTCAGTGGGGAACTGTTGGCTCTGCGCTTGAGCCTTGCGTCCGTTTCTTCGGCCCCTTTACCGAAGCGCCTGATTGGTTTTCGTCAGATCCTCTTCGCCCAGTACGCCCACTGCCGCTTTCAGGCGCAGTTGGCTGATCAGGTAGTTGTACTGGGACTGGTACAGGTCGCGGCGGGTCGCAAAGAGTTGTTGCTGGGCGTTCAGCACGTCGAGGTTGGTGCGCACGCCGACTTCCTGCCCCAGTTTGCTGGCTTCCAGAACGTTTTCGCTGGAGGCGAGGGCTTGCTGCAATGCCTGCACCTGGGCGATGCCGCTGGCCACGCCGAGATAAGCCTGGCGGGTTTGCGTCGCGGCGCTGCGGCGGGCATTTTCAAGTTCCTGCTTGCCGCGCTCGCGATTCGCTTCCGCTTCGCGCCATCTGGAATTCACCGCGCCGCCCTGGAACAGCGGCATGTTCAGTTGCACGCCCACGCTCTTGCCGGTGGTGTCGGTCGCGCCGAAGGTGCCGCCATTGGCATAGCTCTTCGAGTAGTTCGCGACCAGGTCCAGCGTCGGATAATGCCCGCCGCGATTGCGCGCCACTTCTTTTTCAGCCAGCTCGGCAGCCGCCCTGGCGGCCGCGATTTGCGGATTGTTCAATTGCGCATCGTCCACCCATTTTTCCATGTCGGCGGGTTGCGGCGCTTCCAGTTTGAATTCCTTGCCCAGGGGCTTGAGGTCCTGCGGCATCGCGTTGATCAGTTGCTGCAGGGCGCGTCGCTTGATCTCCAGATCGTTCTGCACCGCGATCTGCTGCGCGCCGGTCAGGTCGAAGCGCGCTTGAGCCTCGAGGGTGTCGGTGATTGTCGCGCTGCCTACGTCGAAGTTGCGTCTGGCTTGTTCCAGTTGTTCGGAGATGGCGGTCTTTTGCGCCGCTGCAAGCTGCACGCTGTCCTGCGCGATCAGCACGTCGAAATAGGCTTGCGCGACGCGCAGCACCAGATCCTGTTCGGCGATCCTGAATTGCGCCTCGGCTTGCACCACCTGCAATTCGGACTCGGTATACGCCAGCCAGTTTTGCTGGCGGAACAACGGCTGCACCAGGTTCACGCCATAGCCGTGACTGTTGTAGCGGCGATTGCCGCTCGCGCCCGGAAAAGGCGGTGTCGGATACAGCGTGGTTTGATCGTTGAGTGTGCTGTTCGCGCTGAGATTGACGGAGGGCATCAATGCGGAACGGCCTTGCGGCAGCTTTTCCAGCCCGGCCTGACGTGCGGCCCGCGCGGCAGAGAATATCGGATCGTTGGCCTGCGCGGCGCGGAAAGTTTCCAGCAGGTCGGCGGCCTGCGCCCAGTTGCTCGCACCGAGCAGAGTCACCAGCAGCAGTCTTGACGGATTTATTTTCATCGGTTTTTGCGCAATTCGTATATTAGATTTTGCTAATACTACAGATTACCGTCCTGTTGCGCAATCCCGAGCTATCTCTGTAAGTGTTCATCGCGGCTAAAGCCGCTCCTACAAAGGCTGCGTGCGGCTCCATGAAACATTCGGGCTATAAGTTCAGAACACGAAACGATCGGGCTGTTGCGCATTCTGCAGCGGCGCGACACAGGTTTCCATGATGTTGACGGTCTCATAGGTGCCGGGAGCGACGCGGGTGATCAGCCTGGCTTCCATCACCGGCGCATCGCCGACGATAGCGAACAGGCGTCCGCCTGCTTTCAGGCTGTTCTGGAACGCTGCCGGCAACACCGGCGTTGATCCGGTCAGCACGATGACATCGTAACTCGCACCGTTGCCCCAGCCGTGCGACCCGTCGCCTGTCTCAAGGGTGATGTTGTCGCGGCGCGCGGCGGCCAGATTCTGTTTCGCTGCGGCGCTCAACTGCGGCACGATCTCGACCGAGGTGACGTGTCCAGCCAGCGCTGAAAGCAGCGCGGACAGATAGCCGCTGCCGGTGCCCACTTCCAGCACCTGGTCGTTGCGGGTGAGATGCAATTCCTGCACGGCGCGCGCTTCCAGCTTGGGCTGCCACATGGATGCCCCGTATCCCAGCGGGATCTCCATATCCGCAAAAGCCAATTCCCTCATGCCCTTCGGCACATAGTTTTCGCGGCGCACATGCTTGAGCAATTCCAGGATACGGCCTTCCAGCACATCGCACGGACGTATTTGTTGTTCTATCATGTTGAAGCGCGCCTGTTCGATGTTGTGCATCTCTTTCTCCCGAATCGCTGCAATAGTTAGATCATGCCTTCTGCTGGCAGTATAGCAACACACACCCTGCACGCTCAACACGCCCCTGACATACAGGATACTCCCACGCCGGACGTGCCGGGGCCAAATCGGAGCCTGTCGTTTGTTATTGAGATCACTTAGCCAGCGGGCGTAGCCCGGATGGAATGCAATGGAATCCGGGGGAACTTCAGCCACGCCTACCAAACCCCGGATTTCGCTGCGCTGCATCCGGGCTACGTCACTAAGCCGGACGAGCCGGAACCAAACTGGAATGAGATCATTTGGCCGGCAAGAGACTAAAAAGCCGATCGCAACGCCGCACGTCTCCCGCGCCTGACGTTCACTCCCACCAGGATCGCCAACCCGACGAGAAAATAACTGCCGGTGATCAATATCGCCAGGCGGTGGTCACCCTGCGATATCCAGCTTACCAGGCCGTAGGTCAGCGGCCCCAATATCGACGAAAGCTTGACCGACAGTCCCCATAGCCCGAAGAACTCGGCGCGCCGCGCGGCCGGACTCAACAGCCCGACCAGCGCGCGCCCTGCGGATTGGCTGGCGCCCATGCAGATGCCCGCGAGATTGGCGGCGACCCAAAACATATCAGGGCCTTGCGCGGCCCATGCCAGGACGACCATGATGATCCAGCCGACCAAGGTCAATGCGATGGTGGGGATATGGCCGATGCGATCCTGCACATGGCCGAACAGAAAAGCGCCAATCGCGGCGGTGATGTTGACGACGAATATCATCATGATGGTTTGCTGGGTGGTGAAGTGCATCGCCTGCTGCGCGTAGATGGCCGCGAGCGTGATCACTGTCTGGATGCCGGCCTGGTAGAACACCGTGCAGATGAAGAAACGCCGCAGGTCGCGGTAATGCTGCGCGTGAGTCAGTGTTTGCCGGAGCCTTGCGAAAGATTCCTGGATCAGGTTCAGTCCCTGCCGGTGCGGTTGCGGCACGGCGCGTTCCTTCAGGAACAGGAAGATGGGCAGGCTGGAGATCGCGAATAACGCGGCGGTGATCAGCATGGTCACCGGCACGAACTGTGCAGCCTGCCGGCCCTGTCCCTGTGCCCAGGTCACATATGCGAGGCTGGCGCCCAGGCTGACCAAGCCACCGACATACCCCAGGCTCCATCCCCAGCCGGAGATTTTGCCTAGCGAGCGTCCGCGCGCCAGTTCCGGCAGGAATGCCGCCGCCAGATTCTCGCCGCTGCCGTAAAAGAAATTGGACAGCACGATCAGCGGGATGGCCAGCCACAGGCTGCCCGGTCCGGCAAACGCAAGCAGCGCGGTAAACGCCACGCAGCCGATGGTGGTCAGCGCCAGCAGTTTTTTCTTGGCGGCATACGCATCCGCATAGGCACCGAGGATAGGCGCGGTGAGCATGATCGCAGCATAGGAAACCGCCAGCGCTGCCGTCCATGCAAAGGTCGCCCACGGCTGGTTGTCCGCCACTACCGAGACGAAATAGGCATTGAAGATGGCGGTGATGACCACCGTGGTGTAGCCGGAGTTGGCGAAGTCGTACATGGCCCAGGACCAGACTTCGCGAGGTGTGACGGTATCGGCAAGGGAATGGCGCATCTTCAAATGGGCACCTCAAAAATCCACATTTCATCCCAACTGCTGCGTTGCGGAAAAAATTTCTTGCTTACATATAACACATATGCGGCGCTGCGAAATTCTTTCCGCGCCTTGCATTTGGGCGAACTCTGAATTTTTAGAGGCACCCAAATGTAATTCCATTTTCAATTTGAAAGTGACACTTTGGTAGGAGCGGCCTCCTGGCCGCTCATGAAGCTCTCCTTGAGAAAAAATCCCGGGTGTGGAAGATGTTGACCGGCAACCGCTGTGTGCCGGCCCGCAAATTGCGTTTGAGCACGAAATCGAACAGCAGCGGATTATAGTTCTGTATCTCGTCCAGCACCGGCACGATCGCGCTGTCGAGCAGGCCCGCCTTGGCAAGCAGGCGCGGAGATATCAGCGGCAGCACGCCGGGCAGCGGGTAGTCCGAGCCATTGAGCAGGCGGTGATGCCAATCCTGATGTTCGATGATCGCACGCAAGGCTTCCAGGGAATGATTGCGCTGGGTGACCGCCGAGATGTCCGCGTACAGGTGCTGCCGGTAACGCGCTTCCGCCATCATACGGGAGAACAGGTCGAAGCTCGGCACACGCGGGCCATTCGCGCCCTTGTCCAGATCGGTGTCGTCGCCTATCGAGGCGCAATGGGCGATGACCACGCGCACGCCGGCATCCAGTGCGCGCCGCAATTTGAGCGGATTGTTTGCATTCTTGTCGGCTGCCCCATGCACGGCCACTTCCTCGCCGGCATGACAGATCAATGGCACATCCAGCCGTGCGAGGGCGCGATAAAAGGCGTCGCACTTCGGCGACGCCGGGTCTATGCCCATCGCGGAAGGCAGCCATTTGACTGCGCGCGCCCCTTCGGAAACCGCGGATTCCAGTGCGTCTATCGCATCCGTCCGGCATGGGTGGATCGAACACACCCATTCGAAGTGACGCGGATATCGGCGCGCAACATCGCGGGCATAGTCATTGGGCACATGGAACGCCGTGTGCTCCGGCATCGCCCGGCCTGCCTGGTCATGCGCCTGCTCAAATGCGAACAGCAGCAACTTGACACCGGGTTTGAATTCGCCAACGAGGTGATGCAAACGCTCGACATAGCTCCGGTCCACCGCCCCTTTTCGGGTGCAGGCGGCATTCAGGTAGAACTTGTGCTGTATGTACTGCATGGGATGCCACAAACTTTCCATGTCGGGCGTAGTGAATATGCCGCTGCCGGAATCGCCGGTGCCGGCGAGATGCGCATGACAGTCCCAGCATCGCTCCGGGTCTATGCCTGACCAGGCAGCAGCCACGATAGCATGCTCCGCCAGATGTGGCGGGAGAGGCGCTCCGCAAGGATTGACCAGGCTGCCCTCCAGGAGCGCGCCTCTGGCGGCGGGCGATACGGCAAGCGCAGCACCGCCTGCGAGAAGTTTTTGCAGCAGGCCACGACGGGACAGGTCTATCTCTGGCATCTGTTTGGCTCGGGCATCTGTTTGGCTGTATCTGTAACACTATTCATTAACGGGCAGTCCGAACAGGACTGATGCGCATTGTATGCAATAAGCCGCGCAGAATGTCGGGCGGAAAGGTGAAGCGGGCGTAGCCCGGATGGAATGCAATGGAATCCGGGGGAGCTTCGGACACGCCCGCCAAACCCCGGATTTCGCTGCGCTATATCCGGGCTACGCCGCTGGCAAGGTGGATGCGCTGCGCTTATCCACCCTACATTTTTTGCCGGGAACAAGTTTACCCTGGGAATCGCACCCATTGCCCTTGCTTTTACCGCACCTTTCCAGTAATTTGCTCAACTCGCTAGGGGTCTTCGCGCGCGTTGCGCACGGAGTGAGAAAGTCCCTTTGAACCTGTGCGGATAATGCCGCAAAGGGAAGCATCCGCACGATGCTTCCCCATCATTAGGAGCATCACATGAACACTCCCTTCCTTAGTACCAGATTCCTCGCCGAAGATGCGCATGTCGATGCGGCGGCGATCAAGCCGTTGCCGAACTCGCGCAAGGTTTATGTCGAGGGTTCGCGCCCCGATATCCGGGTGCCGATGCGCGAGATCTCGCAGGCCGACACACCCACCGGGATGGGCGCGGAAAAAAATCCGCCGATCTACGTGTACGACTGCTCCGGCCCCTATACCGACCCGGCGGTGAAGATCGACATCCGCTCCGGCCTGCCTGCGTTGCGCGAAGGCTGGATCGCCGAACGCGGCGATACCGAAACGCTGGGCAAACTCAGTTCCGAATATGGGCAACAACGCCTGAACGATCCCGGGCTTGCGGAGATGCGCTTCGACCTGAAGCGCGCGCCGCGCCGCGCCAAGCCCGGCATGAACGTCACGCAGATGCACTACGCCCGCAAGGGCATCATCACACCGGAGATGGAATACATCGCGATACGCGAGAACCAAAAGCGAGAAGGATTATCCGAGATGCTGCTGAAACAGCATCCCGGCGAGAATTTTGGCGCGCAGATGCCCAACAGGCAAGCTGGTTCCCTTCACCCCGTACGGGCGATTCATGAATCGCCCCTACAACCTCCGGGCGAAAGGGACGCAGTCTCGCCCCTACGCCCCACGTTCAACCAGATCACGCCGGAATTCGTGCGCAGCGAGGTGGCCGCAGGCCGCGCCATCATCCCCGCCAACATCAACCACCCCGAAGCCGAGCCGATGATCATCGGCCGCAATTTTCTGGTGAAGATCAACGCGAACATCGGCAACTCCGCGCTGGGTTCGAGCATCCAGGAAGAAGTGGAAAAGATGACCTGGGCGATCCGCTGGGGCGGCGACACGGTGATGGATCTGTCTACCGGCAAGCACATCCACGAGACGCGCGAATGGATCATCCGCAACTCGCCGGTGCCCATCGGCACCGTGCCGATCTATCAGGCGCTGGAAAAGGTGAACGGCAAGGCCGAAGACCTGACCTGGGAGATTTTCCGCGACACGCTGATCGAGCAGGCCGAGCAGGGCGTGGACTATTTCACGATCCATTCCGGCGTGCTGCTGCGCTACGTGCCGCTGACCGCGAAGCGCATGACCGGCATCGTGTCGCGCGGCGGCTCGATCATGGCGAAGTGGTGCCTGGCGCACCACAAGGAAAATTTCCTCGCCACTCATTTCGAGGAGATCTGCGAAATCATGAAGGCCTACGACGTCGGCTTCAGCCTGGGCGACGGCCTGCGTCCCGGCTCGATCTACGACGCCAACGACGAGGCGCAACTGGGCGAGCTCAAGACGCTGGGCGAGCAGACACTGATCGCGTGGAAGCACGACGTGCAGGTGATGATCGAAGGCCCCGGCCACGTGCCGATGCATATGATCAAGGAGAACATGGACCTGCAACTGAAGTGGTGCCACGAGGCGCCGTTCTACACGCTGGGCCCGCTGACGATGGATATCGCGCCCGGCTACGATCACATCACCAGCGCGATCGGCGCGGCGATGATAGGCTGGTTCGGCACCGCGATGCTGTGCTACGTCACACCGAAAGAACACCTGGGATTACCGAACAAGGACGATGTGAAGGAAGGCATCATCACCTACAAGATCGCCGCGCACGCCGCCGATCTCGCCAAGGGGCATCCCGGCGCGCAGATACGCGACAACGCGCTGTCCAAGGCACGCTTCGAATTCCGCTGGGAAGACCAGTTCAACCTCGGCCTCGACCCGGACAAGGCGCGCGAATTTCACGACGAAACCATGCCCAAGGAATCCGGCAAGGTCGCGCACTTCTGCTCGATGTGCGGCCCGAGCTTCTGCTCGATGAAGATATCCCAGGACGTGCGCGATTTCGCGGCGAAGGAAGGCGTGGATGAGCAGGCTGCGCTTGCCAAAGGCATGGAACAGAAGGCGGCGGAATTCGTGAAACAGGGCAGCCAGTTGTATAGCAAGGCCTGATCTGCTGTGCGATGGCGGCAGGGCGGATAAAGTGCGAAACATGTATCAACCATGCGGAACGGTGGATGCGGCACGTTGTGCCTTTAGCATACAAAACAGGGTAAATTTGTTCCCGGCGAAAAATGTAAGGTGGATGCGCTGCGCTTATCCACCCTACTACTGCATCACCTTTTCAACCACTGGTGTTCATCATTGATACAAGGAGAAAATCATGGCAACAGACAGCGTTTATCGCATCACCGAACTGGTCGGAACCAGCAAGAAATCCTGGGAGGATGCCGCTGCGAACGCGGTCATCGCCGCCTCAAAAACCTTGCGAGATCTGAGGGTTGCTGAAGTGATCAAATTGGACATGGTGGTCGAAGACGGCAAAGTGGCCGCTTACCGGGCGAAAGTAGCCTTGTCTTTCAAGTACGATCCAAAAAAATAGATAGTTTATGGATTTGATTTACTGGAAAGCCGTCATCCTCGGCATCGTCGAAGGACTGACCGAATTCCTGCCGATCTCTTCCACCGGACATTTGATCGTGGTGGGCAGCCTGCTCGATTTCAATGACGAGCGCGGCAAGCTGTTCGAGATCGTGATCCAGTCGGCGGCAATCCTGGCCGTGATGTGGGAGTACCGCGCCAAGCTCGGCTCCGTAGTCAATGGCCTGATACAAAAACAGGAAGCAGCGCAGCGTTTCACCTTTAATGTATTCATCGCCTTTCTGCCACTGGCACTGATCGGCTTCGTTTTCGGCAAGCACATCAAGACCGCGCTGTTCAACCCGATCACTGTCGCGGTCACCTCCATCGTCGGCGCGCTGTTCATCCTGTGGGCGGAGAAGCGCCGGCACACCGTGAGTGTGGAGTCAGTGGACGACCTGGGCTGGAAAGATGCGCTGAAGGTGGGCTGCGCACAAGCGCTGGCGCTGATCCCCGGCACCTCGCGTTCCGGGGCGACCATCATCGGCGGCTTGTTCTTCGGCCTGTCGCGCCGCGCCGCGACGGAATTCACCTTCTTCCTCGCCATGCCGACGCTGATAGGGGCGACACTGTATGAGCTGTACAAGGAACGCGCGCTGCTTTCCAGCGATGACCTGGGCATGTGGGCGGCGGGTTTCATCGCCTCGTTCATCTCGGCGTTCCTGTGCGTGCGCTGGCTGCTGCGCTACATCAGCAGCCACGACTTCACCATATTCGCCTGGTACCGCATCGCTTTCGGCCTGATCGTGCTGGTCACCTATTACACCGGGCTGGTGAGCTGGTCGGCAGCGTAACCTGATCTGCCAATATAAAGCCGCCGGGTTATCCGGCGGCTTTTTCATTTCAATCACAACTTGCTGCTACGGGAATCAGAACTTGAAGTTCGCCTTCAGCCACAGGTTGCGTCCCGTTTCATTCACGCGGGTAGTCTGCGTGAAACCCGAAACCATCGCGCCGCCTCTGCTGAGGTGCTCGGCATATACGCGGTTGCCCAGATTATCCACGCCCGCGCTGACCAGCATGCCCTTGCCGACACGATATGCGGCATTCAGGGACAGCACGCTGAATCCGCTGGTACCCCCAATATCCTGGCCGACGATATTGCCCTGGTTCACCACGAAGCGATTCTGTTCTGCAACCATGCGCAGCAGGCCGCCGACACTCCAGACGCTGTTGTCATAGGTGGCGCCGATGCGGCCCTCAAGCGGCGAAATCTGCGCCAGCGCGGTACCGTCGGTATCGTTGTTGCCGCGCACAAAGGCCAGGCTGCCATCCAGCTTCCAGCTTTCCGCCAACTGATAGGCCAGCCCCGCTTCCGCGCCCCAGGTGGTGGCGTTGATGTTGCGGGTGACAGTGATGGTGCGGGCCGGAGCGGCCTTGACCACGCCCGACTGGATCAGGATGAAGTCATTGACCTTGCTGTAGAAGCCCGATACGGAGGCCGACCACTGCCCGGCCTTGTAGATCGTGCCGATGTCGAGCTGGGTGGTCTTTTCCGGATTGGTATTGAAAGCGCTGTTTGTAGTCAGGCTTTCCTTGTTGGCGGAAATCAACTCCCAGTAATCCGGGAAGCGTTGGGTATGACCCAGCCCGACGTACGAGGTGTACGCATCATAGTCACGCTCGTAACGGGCGAAGGCGCTGGTGAGAGTTTTGCTCCGGCTCTGTTTCGAAGTTGGGTTGCTGTATGAGTACATCAATCCGGCTGCATCACTCGCGTTCAGCGTGGGGGCGCGATTGTCCTGAGCATTCCAGTTGTCCATGCGCAGCCCGCCGATCACGCGGCTATCTTCCCCCATGACTTGCGTCACCTCGCCAAACAACCCGTAGTTGCGGAAGTTGGCGTCCTCCGTGCGTGCCATGTTCTGGTACGGAGTCGTGTCCTGGTTCATGGTCGAACGCAGGGTATGCTTGTTGCTCTGGTAATCCACGCCCACTTTTGCGAGGGTGGCGTCCCCCATGGCCAGGCCGAACACCGCGCGTCCGCCTACGGTATCGCGGTCAGGATTGCTGACCATCTTCATGCCGGTCTGCGTCCGCAGACTGTAGTTGTCCATCACATGATCCACATAGTTGTGGTAGACCTGTGCCTCGACGCTGTCCAGCGCGCCGCCCATGTTTTTCTTGTCGAGCTTCAGACCGGCATTGTCGCGGGCGA
>Ga0209521_10001651_pt1 | contig 18144 bp, 25 predicted proteins | sample Rifsed19ft4_FD_184016 | JGI IMG/M metagenome (GOLD analysis project Ga0209521, IMG submission 184016) | Soil microbial communities from Rifle, Colorado, USA - sediment 19ft 4 (version 2) | ecosystem: Environmental > Terrestrial > Deep subsurface > Rock core/Sediment | place: Rifle, Colorado...
CCCCCATACTGGTTGTTGTTCGTGACCAAGGTCTTGATGTTTCCTTCGGAATCTAGGATCTTGTCCCAGAGTACCTGGAGGAACGCAACGATGTTGTCGAACTCTTCCCCGACGTTCCCATCGGCAACGTCGGCATACCCTTCACGGAACTTGAGGCCAAACTTCATCGCCTACACCTGGTTCTCGACGTTGTAAGGGAACACTACCTGGTCCAGCACCCAGAAGGCATCTACAGCAGCCGAGTCCCCAATCTCAAACTCCACGGTTTGACATCCCGCTAGCATAGCTTCCTGTGCCAAGGGTATGACTCGGGTCTCGGCAGCAGCACTGGCAGTGAGGGACATGCTGGCACTGGCCTGGGAGTCTAGGCCATAGTCCTTGATGACTCGAAGGGCCAGGTTGCTGCCAGTGGAGGGTGACAGGGTAGCGGACGGGTAGTGGACGGATACCCGTTGAGAGGGACCGTCTGGGACATAGGGCTTGGTCTTGACGTAGGCACGGTAGGTGGTGGCTCCGTCTACATTCAGGGTGGCGGAGTCTGCCCGGTGGACCACGTTGGCAGTGTCACGCGCCAGGACAGGTTTGAGGCGACGGGACATGGAAGCTGCGACGGTGGATGAGAACTGGGCACTGGCCCGAGCGGCTGTGATGTCCCCTGTGTAGATGGCCCATCCCCCCCTGACCCCCGACTCAGTAGTCTGGGCATTCTTGGCATTGAATACCCACAGGGCATTGGGGACGTTGCTCGACCCGGTGGCCGTCCAGAGCCAGTACTGGTGCTTGCCTGCGTACCAGGTACCATGAGAGACCACGGTGGTGGCATCCAGGTTGACCGTGTCCACCAGGTCCTGGATGTCCTCCCCCATGAACTCTAGGCCGCGCATGGAGATCCGATAGGGGCCATCGAAGCTCTGGAAGTACAGGCACGACCGGCCGTTCTCGTCGCGCCCCAACTGGATGGTCTTGTGGTTGATACACCCTACGGTGTCCGTGATGCGGTAGGGGATGTAGGGCGAGACCGGGTCCCCGGTGGACACCAGCTTCCAGATTTGGGAGTACTTGAACACGTAGATGGAGCCGAACAGGGGCGGAGAGATACCTGTGGTGCCACCACCGTCCTTCTCGTTGAGGTCGATGTAGCCCTTGATCTCGATAGTGTTGTAGTACCGTTCAGCGTCACTCACGTCCAGGTCGCCCAGTACAGGAGTCAGCCAGACTCGAGCAATAGGCTGGGTGGTCTCCCAGGCTCCGGTGCCAATGAGCCGGTTGCCGTCCGTGGTGAGGTACTTCATGGACGGGAGGAGGGTGTAGGTGCCGATGAGGGGCTCGAAGGTAGTGAAGGCCCCAAGGGTGGTGTTGGCGTCTACAGCAGTGGTGGTCCCAATGACGGTGGTGGCGATGCGGACGAAGAAGCCGTCACTGGTGTTGGCAGCCCAGGTCTCCCAGTGAGTTTCACCTTCGCCAGGAAGGGCCGGGCGGTCGATGGTGGCGTCTTCTGCGACAAGAGTAATGGTCCCTGTGGCGTCGGACAGCTCCCCCCGTCGAGTGGTGACACTGCTGACTTGGGTAGTGAACGACACCTTGTACTGACGAGTGGCTGTGACGGCCCCGGCTGCCTCACTAGTTGTGGGGGTAGCAGCCTTGGAGATACCTAGTCGGCGGATAGTCGCGGCCACAGGGTCCCAAGCATGCATCCGGTCCACAGCAGAGTCGTAGGCCAGGTTGAGGAGGCCGTTGAGGCTGGCACCCACCACATCCTGGGGACGACTGGAGATGTTGTCGGCCATGGAGATGTCGGCCCAAGTGGTCCCGCCTGTGAGACGTTTGACCAGAGGGGTACCGGCACCATCCACACCCCAGAGCTCGGCAGCAGTAGGGTCTCCTGCGGCAACGTGGCGAATGAGGGTCTGGACAGTGCCAAACGCCGTACCCCCTGTCATGCCGAGTACGTCACACCCACGCCGTCGCCGTGCCACCGTAGCCCGGTGCCACTCGACATTCTGACAGAGTTGGGCCTGGGTGTCGTTCAAGGAGATAGGTGGGTCTCCACTGTTCTGGCCCCCTCGGAGATTGCCAAGGACCCAGCGTGGAAGGTCTTCCTGCTGTGGCATGAGGTAGGCCTACTACCAGCGGCCGGTTGGGAACCAGGACCCGAGGTTGGAGCCTTGGATACGGGCCTTGGAGCGCCCATCTTCGGGGACAATGATGTTGTCAGCCGAGACGATAGGATAGGCGGCCATCTCCGCTTCCAGGGGGATGAGCTCTGACCGCTCGATTTCACTCGCCTGGGTGAGCTGCTTCTTCACCTCCCGCAGTTCCGCGATAAGGGGGCGCAGAACCAGGATCTGGTGGAAGTCCAGGGGGATGAGGGGTTCATCGATGTCGTTGTCCATGTCCTCCACCCGGCGCTGGCCCTCAACCAGGTAGGTGATAGCAGAGGACGGGACAGGGTAGAGCTGGAGCACGGTGAACAACTGGGTGGTACGGCCGATAGGGATGATCCCAAGGATGTTACCGGCCACTGCTGCATCGTAGAAGGTCACGTCCCCTGCACAGGCCGCCGACAGTCTCAGCTTCTCCACGTCTACGAGGGTGGCCAGGGTGCCGAGCTGGACCCGAGTCGTGCCAGTGAGGGTAGTGGCGCTGGGGTTGTAAGTGAACCCGTCCACTCGGAACGACTGCATAGTGACGGTCTGGGTGGTATCGCCAGCGGCACTGCTCGCGGCCCAGATGCCAGAACCTGTTTCTACAGGGAACCGGAAAATTGGCTTGATCCCGTAGTCCACGTACACGATGGGGGTACCAGGCCCCTGGTTGGCCCGAACATCAGCCCGCAACCAGGCTTTCGAACGCTTGGCTAGGGGGGCGTTGTTCCCGTTGGGGTCGTAAATCTGGTCGATACGCTGGAGCGTGACCGGGATGCCGTACAGGGGCTGGGCGGCAACGGTGACTAGGGGGGTGTGGCCGTCACGGTACCCAGAGAACCTGGAGAAAGCCAGCAGTTGCCGATAGTGCTGGTTAACCAGCCGCTTGATACGCTCCCGTGTGGTACCAGCGTTGAGGGTGTACCCGGACCTTTCCAGTACGTCTTCGGTGATTTCCTTGAAAGTCACTGGTACCCTCCTAACTAGGCGGACACCAGTGTACTCGGTACGGTATAGGGGCTGTCAACTAGTGATAGTGACAGTAGTGGTGATGATGATGCGGGGGTTGCCGTTCGGGTTCTTAGGGGCCTTGGACGGGTCCACTCCAGTGACGGTGTATTCACTGGACACCCCCCCAGCCGACGCCAGGACCGTGATGGAATGAGATGTGGGGGTAAGGGCGGGGATGGTGATGCGGCAGACGGTGTCGGCAGGAACGCCCACCTTGGCCGCACAGGTGATGGGCTCGGCCCGCAGCACCCCGTCAACACGGATGCCGAGACCGTACGACTGGATGGTGGCAACGGACAGGGCCTGGTACTCGACCTCGATGGTGTTGGTGGAGACGGGCTGGGCGAACAGTGGGGCCGCCGCCAGGGTGAGCAAGAGGGTGAGCAAGAGGGTCAGTATGTAGATGCAACGTGTGTGTTTCATTAGGCTTTCCACCCATGTAGCCGGGCCCAGTCTTGGGCGCGACGTTGAAAGGCCCGGTACCACTCCATGAACCGGAGCGAGGTCTCTAGACGGTCAGACAGATTGTAACACCCCATGGACCCACCGGACTCCAGTGACTCCTGGGTAGGGTCGGTACGGCCACAAGCGAACCTGCGGCAATTGTAGGGCCGGATGTCGTACACCAGGCAGGTATTGTCACCGGCTAGGTAGGGGCATGGGCCTTTCTCCAAGATGTAGAACTTGGGGGAGGGAGCTGGCACACCCTGGGCATAGGCCCTGTCGATGGCGGCTTGGTCGTCAGGGTGGACAGTGAACACTGGCACTCGGGTAGCCACGACGAGCTTGTGTTCCAGGAGACCACGTTCGTTGGCGGAGACTGCCACCCCGGTGTTCTCGCGGCAGCAGTCCCCGGTGCGATGGCAGACCCAAGGCACACGGACCGGGCGCGAGAGTCTCCCTAGGGCGTCTCTAGACCCTCGATGATAGACAGGGAGTGGTAGTGGCTGCCCCTGGGCTCCCATGCCTACCGCCGACGACCAGCTTTGTCCCTGGCCCGTTCCTGGTTCGCAAAGGTGTCTCTGACGGTACGGTACCCCTTGGCCGCCGCTCCCATGGCCCCTAGCACATCGGGCTGGTCCAGCCGTGGGTCCGTACGCCCCGAGTTGGGGAGCTCGATGTCCGCTGCATCCTCGGGTGGACGCTTCCCCCGGTTGGGCAGCCCCAGACGGCGGTGGGTCAGCATGTCCACCATCTCGTCCCGCATTCTTCCTAGGCTCGGCATAGTTGAGTCTCCTTGGTGGTGTCGGGGCTACAGGGCCGCGAGGTGCGCTTCCAGGTCAGCGACCGACGTACCACCAACCTTGGCCGAGACGAGCTGGGCCTTGAGGTACTCGATCTGCTTCATCAGGGCGTACACGTTCTCGGTAGAGGGGCCGCCCGCGAGCTCGTGTAGGATGAGCAGGAGGGAGGGCAGCACCATGCGTTGGTCCACGGTGTCCTTGGGGACATGGACACGCAACTCCTCCTTGCCCCCGACGGCCTTGGGCCGGATGATGACCGCGCGCCAAGCTCCACCACGGCACTCGGAGGGTTTGTCCAGCTTGTTGAATGCCTCGATCTCGGTCGGGGTAAGCCGCTCCTCCTCCTCCAGGATGTCGCAGAAGAAGGTGGTGCGGTTCAGCTTGGGCTTGTTCTCCAGGGCCCCGTAGACCGCCATGTCCTTAGCTGTGAAGTAGGCCGAGATACCAGGGTGCGTGGCGTTCTCGGGCCAGCGGGCTTTGCGGGCGACCTCGGCGTTGACCTTGCCGGTCTCCATGAGGATGTCCTTGAGGGTCTCGGGGGACATCTGGGACGACTTCATGGCACCCACCAGATCCGTCAGCATCTGCCCGAACAGCGCAAACCCACCAGGACCCTCCAGGACAGGGACGGGTTGGTCGGCTGGAACCTGTGGTATCGGCGGCGAAGGTGGGGCATGCGGCGGCATAGGTTCCTGTACGTGGACAGGCGCACTGTCGGTACCCTGCTGAATCAGGTGTTGGAGCCCAGGGGGCATTGCAGAAGGTGGCTGGTCTGGCTGCTTGGGTGCCATGGTGTCGGTGTCTCCTAGCTGATGGTCTTCTGGCTGGTGATGGTGCCGGTGGCAGGGGTGGTCGGTTCCCCTAGAACTTCGTAGGTGAAGGTATTGGCGTCGGCTACGGTGGCTACGCGCTTGGGGCCATTGTAAGCAGGCTGCACGGCCCCTGAGATGAAGGCGGTGTCACCCACGACGAGCAGATGGGCAGTGGCTGACACTGTGGCCACGTCGCCGGTCCGTGAAATGGTGGCTGAGACCCCAGTGGACAGCCAAGGAGCTTCGGGGGTACGGATGATCTTGGGGGCACCCACCTGGGCGTTTTCGGGACCACAGATAGAGCCCACCGCCATGTTGGAGTAGCCGCGAGCCTGGGTTCGGTCCATGAACATATAGGTACCTCGCTACACAAAGTTGCCATGGAGCCCGTCCTGCTGGAAGGCTTGCTCCAGAATCTGGTTGTACCCATCGTACCGACACCGGGGACATCGGTCAACGTCGATTTTGCCCGAGTCTCGCGCCCTGTGGATATTGGCCCAGGCTTCGATGAATGGCTTGTCCAGTACGGAGCCCAGCTTGAAGAAGTTGTTGCCCCGCTGAACGCAACAGTGCCAAATAGAGCCCTCGGCCCCGATGACGGTGGTCAGGGGGCCGATCTGGCAACGAGAGTAAGGTTTCTTGTAGTCTCGGATGTCCTGGAACCGCTGGTCCATCCCGATGATGCGGAAGTCCTTGAAGTGGGCCCACCGGCTCTTGGCGACCGTGACAGCGGCCAAGACTTGGTCCATGGTTTCAGGACTCAACCCTCCTTCCCAGTCGTCGCCGCGCCATGTGGTAGGGAAGGTAGGGCGTACTTCGAGGTAGTTACCCCCACCGCCAGCAACATCCTCTGCCGCTTGACCTATCTCCTGCCAATTGGACTCCATGACGCAGAAGGACGCCCCGAGGGTGAGCTTGGGAGCAGCTTGGCGGAGACGGCGAAGGTTGTAGAGAATCTGGTCGTACTGAGGAGTCTTGATCCCATGGGTCTTCATGTGGGTGAGAGCTGACCCAGCGTCCAGGCTCACACGGACGAAGGTAGCACCGTTGGCCACGACCTCAGCTATGCGGTCTGTGAGAAGAAGGCCATTGGTGACGATGCCCCATTGGAACCCCAAGCTAGTAGCGGCCTCTAGGACTTGGCGGGCCTTGGGGTGGACCAAGGGCTCGCCACCGCCTGTGAAAGTGAGGGACTCCACCCCACAGTCCTTGAGCTCGTGCAGGAGTGTGAAGATGCGAGACTCCGGGAACACGTCCCAGTTCTGCTGACGGTACCCTTGGCTGGCACTGGTGCCGAACGAGCAGAACGGGCAATCGTGAGGGCACTTGTTACTGAGGTCGAGTTCGACACTGATGGGGTACACGAGTTCCCCACGAAGGGAAGCTTCCACCCGGTCCCGGTGAAGGAGCAGCTTGTATGGGATGAAGGGGGAGACTTCCATTCGCGGGTACCTCGGTTAGCGGACTTCTCGGTACAACCAGGTACCGTCTGGGGCGTTGGACGTGTGCTCGTACGAGATGCCGTTGAGGCCCGTGACGCGGAACTGGCGGAGGTCACGTGGGTTGCACTCGATAGGGGTCAGGAGTCCTTCGAGCAGGATGTGGGGGTAGTCTGGGGGTGAAGGTGGCAGGACCAAGGGCTCCACCACTTCCCCGGCTACATCTACCACCGGAGGCACCTCGGGCACGGAGTCCGGACCAGGACCTGGCGGTGGATCGGCGGGCACGGGGTCCGTGACGACCGTAGTAGCCGGTGGAGGTACGATCTGGTCTCCAATCTTGGGGGACTTGCCAGTAGACATGGCTCTACTCCTTTGGGCGCAGTAGCTGTTTGAGCTCGGCGCGCGTAATGCGGTTAACGACAGGGGACTCGACAATGTGACCACAGTCGATGTGAGTATCTACCTTGATCTGGAACCCATGGGCACGGGCTTTGTTGCAGAAGTAGATATCGTGGGTGGACGCTCGTCCAAGGTGGTCCCGCGTTTCAAAGAGTGGCTGAGGGACCTTGGCCAGGACATCATGGCGGATGCCCAGGATAGGCACCCCACAGAAGTCTACGGTGAGGAGTCCATTGGGATCGCGCTGGGCCACGTACTCAGGGGCGTCTACATCCTCAACCCAATGGTAGCCCTTGACTATGAGGGTCTCGTCCCCACGAGCATCATGGTCCATCACCAACGCAGCTCCATGGTCGTACTCTCGCCCAACAGTAGTAGTGTGGGGGTATCCACGCATGTAGCCTACCCCAGCTAGGATGGGATGGTGTTCCATGAGGGTGAGCATGCGGGGCAACACCTGGTAACGGCGGGGGTCCCCTAGCGGATAGTCATGGAGCACAGGAAGGCAATCATCATCAAACGCAATGATGGCGTAGTGTCCAACCTCCAGCGCAGTCTCTACGGCCCGGTTCATGGCCGTAACCAGGGACGAGCGTTCCACTACCCATGGGTCAAAGACGTAGTCCGGGCACAGGCGAGAGGCTACGTTAACCAGACGTAGGAAGTTCTCGAAGGCCCTGGGGTAGACGTGGGTAAAGACTGGGAAGAACAGCAACACCCGTTTCTTAGGAGGCTGAGGAGACTGAGGAGGCTGAGGTGTCTCCATCACGCCTTGTCCTTCAGCATCACAGGGATTCTAGGGTCCCAGAGCCGCTTGCGGAGGAGAACCTTGCGGATCAGTTTGCCCCTCACCAGAAACCACCACAAGGACTCCCATGACGGGATGATACATGGGCGGAGATGGGTTCCCCCACAGTGCCGGCACCCGAGAGGGCGGACCTTACCGGATTTGAGCTCCTCCCCTGTGATGTTGCTTCGCCAATGTGGCCAGATATGACCACAGCCGTTGCAACGTGCAAAGGCTTTGACTAGGTGGTCCGGAGTATCGATCTGGGGGCCACTGGTGAGCCACCCGTCCAAGAACCACTTTTTGAACCACTGCCACAGTCTTTCCAGCATGTCTTCTCCACCGTAAAGGCCCCCACAACACAAGCGGCGAGGGCCCAGGTTACACCCAGTCGCGGCCAGCCAACCACGCCCAGAGTACCCAGACCCCCGCCGTTTGTGTTGTGGGGGCCACTATACGAGACGGTGGGAGGTGGCTGAGGCCCCCCACTATCCTACATGCAGCGAACGAACGCCTTGGCCGTGAAGGTCTCTGAGGCTTGGGATGCCAGCGACCGTGCCAGGACCACGAGACCCGCCACGCCACTGAGTCCCGTGAACACCGCAGACGAGGCCACGGTGCCTGTGGCGTAGATAGGCGACAGGGAAGTACGGAACTGCGACCCTGTGTTGGGCGAGAGTAGCAATCCCTGAGCGAGGGTGTCCGTCTTGGTAGCGATGCCCATGTAGACATCTGCCACGCCGTAGCACTGGACCAGCCCCACGTCTTCCGGCTGCCAGACCCCGGTACGAGCCGAGCTGGTGTCAGGGTAGTCGTGGATCACCCCGATGAGCAAGTTGTTGTTGGCCTGCCCTTGGGTGTCCGCGTTTTGGATCGAGTACCCATCTGCGCCACCGTTGACGATCGTGCCCACCGCGAAGATGGCTGGGGCTCCCCGGGACATGCTGGCAGCGGTGATGGTGGCAGTAACGGTGTAGGCACTCTTGGCGATACGGAAGATCCGCTCGTTGATAGCCCCACCAGTGACCAGTTGAATCTGCATCGTCTCTACTCCTGGACTTGGGGTGGTTGGCGGAGAGGGTTCCTGCCCTGGCCACCCCTGTTATGGGTTGCTCGTGTCTAGGTGTCTAGCCCGATGCCTAGGTGATAGCCGTGACCACTCCCAATCGGCGGGAGTTGTTGGTCCCGAGGTTGGCGAAGGTAGCGACCTTGTGGACGTTAGCGAGCTGGTTCGCCGGATCCACCTTGGGATACATCTTCATCCAACCACCCGCCAAGTAGACGCACTTGAGGTTCTTGTTGTTGAAGAAGTACAGGTTGCCGCTGGGAGCCGCCTCGTCGTAGCTGCCGTCTGCACCCTTGAACTTGAGCAGGGTGTTCTTGATGCCGGCGTCGGCCCCCTTCTTCTTGTCCTCGTAGGTGATGTGCTCGTTGGCCAAGAGGATCGACTCGTAGCCCTCGAAGACGGTCCGGGTGGTCATCCAGGCTTGGGGAGTCTCTTCGACACCACCACGCGAGGACAGGTTGTAGACGGACCGCATGGCGGCGCGCAGGTTGTCGAAAGCGGTTGCGGTCTTGGCCCCGCTGGTCTGCTGGTTGCGCCAGAAGGAGAAGGTGGCCCGGTTGATCTGCCCGACGCTGCCCGTGGTGGGTGTGGCCGAGATGATGAGCTGGATACCGCCGAAGTCCAGGGAGGCATTGCCGGTGCCGTCCGACCACATCTGGCGGTTCATGTTGGCGACGTGGCTGTTCTTGCCGTTCTCCAACTTGTCCGCGATGAGGTCGTACTTGCCAGCCTGGGCCTGGGCTCGGAGACGCTCGAGCTCGGAGTACACCACGGTACCAGCCGCGATCCTCCAGTCGAACCGCGCGGCATCGAACACGCTGACACGGGTGGTGTCCAGGGTGTCGAGCTCGCCGTAGGACTTGAAGGTGCTGTTCTCCGCGTATTCGAGGCCGAACTCGATGAGCCTGCCTCCGTCTGCTTCCTCCTTGAACCCGTCTTCCCCGAGGAAGTAGAACAGGGCGTTGGAGAGGAAGATGTTGTCCGTGGGCTTGGAGCCGAACTTCTGCTCCCAACTTTCTGTTGCTTTTATGACCACCCCTTGGTAGGGTTGGCGGCCAGGAGTTTCCCCCTGACTCTCATGGTTCGTATTCCCATGAGAACGGACTATCGCATCACTGGAGACAAAATGGCCCAGACCAAAGAAGAGAAGGCTGCCTACAACAAAGCCTGGCGTGAGAAAAACCCTGAGCGGATGAAAGCCCTGCGGGACAAGTGGTTCAGTGTGAACCGCCAGCACCGCAAGACCTACATGAGAGCCTACAAACGTCGCACGTACAGCAAGCGATACCACGGTGTGGATCGCGAGGCGTATCAGGTGATGTGTGTAGCTCAGGACCATCTCTGCCTCATTTGTCGTCGTCAGCGCCCCCTCGTGGTGGACCATTGCCATGCCACGAACTATGTCCGAGGACTACTGTGTCGGTCGTGTAACACAGCCTTGGGGTTGCTCAACGACAACATCGAACTCTTCCTACAGTCAGTTGCCTATCTCAAGCGCCCGCTCGCTTAGTCTCTCACGGTGCCCAGGGGGAGGATTGACCCCCTTGCTTCCGCCTTGTTCCCATCTCAGGGTTCAAGCCCATCAGAGCGGGTTTATTGACGGCTAGCTATTAACCGTCGCCGCGACCTCACCGATGTTGGGATCGGCGTAGTGACGGAACATGTGGACGGAGACCAACTCGGGCCGCCATCCAGGCGAGAAACGATTCATGGGCGTATCCTTCTAGAGGGTAGGGGGTACTGTTACCGGCCTATCCCTACTCGCTGCATCTCGCGGCGGAGCAGCTCCTTGAGGGGGAGCTTGCTAAGCTCGGACGAGTGAGGGGCCCCGTTGTTCGCGGGGTTGCCCGACCCTTGGCCGGCTCCAGCGCCCTGCCGCATCTCGTTCGCCAACTCGGTACGATGGAACTCCCGGAGCTTACCGCCCTGGACCACGATGCGACGGTAGGCCCCATCGAGGGACAATCGCCGGTCACGGTTCATTTCCGCATGGATCGCGGGAAGGTTGTCCTTGAAGCCGGGCCAGTTGGTCTCGGCGTCTTGGAGCACTCCTCGCGCGGCTTGCCGAGTCTCCTGCTGGACGGTGTTGCCCTCGATACGTGACAGGCGTTCCTCTAGGGCTTGGGCACGGAACTCCACCAGACGCTCGGCCTGGGCTGCGGAGTAGAGGGCCCCTCCCCCTTCCAGCTGGATATCGGGTAGCGGACGGCCGTCTGGTGCTGCCGGGTAGTCCTGCCTCTGTTGCTGCCCTTGGCCCTGACCCTGTTGCCCACCCCTACCACCACGACCTTGGCCAGGGAGACGGCCTGCCCGCTCCATGACGTTGGTGAGGTAGGTGTAGGCACCGTCTGGGTCTGAGTCGAACCAGTTCCAGAGGTTCTGTGCTTCCTGGGCAGAAACGGGATCTAACCCCTCGGCCCAACGCACCGCATCGTACTTGCCGTTGACTTCTGCGAAGCGCGCATAGTCTACCGGACCGTTGTTGGCCGGTGAACCGTTCGCGCCTGGTGGGTTTCCTTGGCCCCCGCCCTGGGACTGCGCGCCAGGAGCGCCGGATGCGGGGGTGGAACCGGGAGCACCACCAGAAGGGGTACCACCGGGAGGGGCACCGGAGCCAGAAGGGGCACCAGTACCGCCCGAGGGAGAAGCACCGGCACCGCTGCCAGCGTCCTCGGGGGCATAAAAGGGTTGGGGAAAACGGGGGCTGATTCCGTACCTGTACATGGCTAGGGTTATAGCATGAGCCCCTAGTTAGGTGTCAAGAGGTACTGGTGACTAGAAGGATTGACCCTGGTAGAACCGGAGCTTGCACCGGCACCGGAACACGATCTGGCTGTCGGTGACATGGGCTTCGAGCCCGTCGTGTACCTGCTGATTCCAACAGTCATTGCAGTACAGAGCTTCTCGGAGGCCGAGTTTGAGCAAGAGCTTCTTGTACTGGCGGAGGAGGGCTGCGTCAGTGTGGTCGAGGACAACCGTGGGGACGGAGAGGGGGTTGCCGTCAGGGCCAACGATGAGGCTGGAAGTGGTGTCCATGGTGACTAGATCCAGCGGGACATGCCGTTACGGGGCTTGTCGCTGCCGTTGCCCGGGTCGCCGCGCCACTGGTTGCCTCGTTCGGTGGTGAGGCCACGGGCTTTGAGCTCAGCGTGGTACGCGGACTTGGACTCGAAGCGGCGAGGGTGTCGGTCCAGGTTCTCGATGACGAAGCCTCCTGGTACCCCGTCTGATTTGATGTTGGGGGGAGCTGCTACGATTTCCTGGAACGGATGGTCTGCCCCACACCGGCACTGGTTGAGGCGGGCGTCATGGTGTCCACGGCGGTAGAGCAGTTCGATGCGCTCACCACACTCGGTACACTCGTAATCCTGCATTTTCATGGACTAGACCAGGGCAATGAGGGCGGCCCAGCGGGTGTTGTAGTCACCGGTTTGCTCCTCACGCAGGTACTTTTGGAGGAGGGTGCCCCACTCGTTGGTCACACCAGATGGGTAGCTGGCAGCGTAGAAGGTGCCCAGAAATGCCCGGATTCTCTCGTTCATGGCTGGTCCCCCAAGGAAAGGGCCGGGAACGGCGTTGGAGGCGCTTCAGCGAGTGTGAGTGCTCACGTCACCTACTGGCCTTTTCCGCCGCGCCCGGTGCTTTCGTGTGCCTTCGACAGGCAAGGGAAGCCTATCACTCAGGGGCGTTGCCTGGCAAGCCCCCCGGTGCATCACCTTGGTGTTTGCTCAGCCGTTCGGCCCGAGGTGCTGACCCACCGTGTTGGGGTTTGGGGCCACCGGTCATGGTTGGTACACCCTCGCCTCCACCTTCGCCATCGTCCCCGAACCCAATACCGGTGGGGGGTTCGCCGCCTGTTGCCACGCCCATGAGCTGCTGCTGGAACTGGGAGTACGCCAGGGCTTGCTCCACGGGTGAGGGTTCCTTCTCGCCAGTCGCCGGGTCCACCACAGGTTCTTCGAGCGACTGGTACCCGTTCTGCTTGAGGATGGCCAAGTAGATCGGGAAGTTGGGGTTGCGTACGTCGATGGACTGGGTGTCGAACCGGAACGACAAGGCAGCGGGCTTCACGGAGGGTGGAGTCTGCTGGGTCACGAGCTTGATGGGGTCACGGGAGAAGGCCCGCATGACATCAGCCAGGAGCTCTGGGGAGTTGGCGTGCGGGTCCTTGGCGGTCAGTTCGTACAGCTTGAGGGCCTCTACTCGGACTTGCACGGGGTCGCGGCGGATGGCGCTGTCGGGGTCACAGGTGTAGCTGAGAGGGGCAGGCATGGACTTGCGGTCCCACTTGGAGAGCCGGCCAGCTTCTTCTTGGCCCACAATCGCAGCGGCCTGTTCATCGGTGAGGAAGAGTTGGAGTATGGCCCCGAACTTCCGCACCCCCTTCATATAGTACTCCAGGGCCTTGGCGCGTTCCTTGTCTAGGCGAGTGGTAGCCCACTGGTCGATCTTGGCACTCTCGGTAGCCGTGATGCTGTTGGCGGATTCCAGACCGCGCTGGTTGGCCCCCATGGCCCAGGTTTGGCCAATGTCGCTGTCCAGGTAGTCGTTGAACGTGAAGTTCTCCCGGGGGAAGGAGGAGAGCTGGATGGCGGCAATGGGGGGCTTGTTGGGGTCGAAGCTGGGGAGGCCGATGATGGACTGGTACTGGTTCTGGCGCAACTTCTCCAGTTGGTCCGCACCCCCGAGGCGTGCAATGTCCGCCAGACGCATGGGGATAGACCTGTCTCGTTGCAGCATCATCTGGGTACGGGACTTGTTGAGCTCCTCGTTAGAGGCCCGAGAGATGGAGCACTCTGAGGGGGGGTAGGCACTGTCACTGACGTAGCGCAATGCCCCCAGGTGGATAGGGTTGCCCATGAGACCCACCAGTTTGCCGGCTACATCGCGCTGGAACGGGGAGTCTCGGTGGACCAGAGGGGCGTCCAGGCCATCGAGGCAGATGAGCTGCCGGAACTTCTCGGGGTGGACTTGCTTGGAGTCGTAGAGGCTAGTACGGTACCAGATACACCACCCCGACACCTCATCCGGGTCCGTGATGTTGGAGCTGTCCATATTGGGCTCGGACTTGATCTTGAGGTCAGACGTATTGGTGCCCTTGGACCGAGGGATGTCCATGTCCCCAAGCTGGTGGACGGTCTTGATGTGGGACCAAGGACCCTTGAAGCGGTAGCCCAGGAATGCAGCTTTGTCGTAGTCGGAGCCGCCAAAGTCCTGAGGGATGATGGCAGCAGCAGGAGAGAAGCGGTTCCAGAAGTAGCGGGCATACACCACGTTGGGCACGGGAGGCATGAGTTCAGGGATCAGGGGTGGCTGGTCCATGGAACCGCTCAGGCCCAAGATGTCGCCAGGAGGTAGGGTGGGCTTCCACTTGGGGTCGGGGATCATGTTGCCGGTCGGTGGGCGCTGCACCCCGTCCACAAAGGTCTCGTAGCCAATGACGGAGCACAAGATACCGGCTGGGCACAGGGCATCGAACAGTGTTTCGTTCATCATAGCCATGGAGCCCGCTTCGTCTTCGCTGAGGTAGTAGTTGAGGATATCCTGGAACACTTGCACTGGGTCCTGGACGGCCTTGATGCGGGTGGTGAGACGGACCTCGGGGGTACGGAAGAACAGTTGGGCGGCCTTTTGTTCGACCAGCGCAAAGTCCCGAGGCACTACCACGGCGTCCTCGTGCGGCATCTTGGTCAGGGGCTTGGCACGGTAGGACATGACGTTGCGGTCCCACTCGGGCTTGAACTGGGTGAGCCGCTCCACACTGGCGTCCACCTCCTTCTTCCAGTAGGTGTAGCTGCCCTTACCTTCTGCTGGGAGGGGAATGGGTTTGACCTTGAGCTCGGTAGCGTGGGCCTGAGCAGGTGAGGGCTGAGGAGGACCACCTTGCCCGCCCTGCCCACCCTGCATCGGATCCATGGGACCACCCTGACCAAGGCCGAGGGGCGGTACGGGCGGGGCGAAGGGTGGTGGGGCCATCTATACTCCTGCGAATGAGCGGGGCAGTTTCAGCCGCCGACCGCAACTTTATTTTGTGTACCTTGTCATGTTTCAGCCGCCCACATTGTACTGGCCCAGGTACCCGCCTGACAATGCCGCAGCTTGGGCTTCCTGGAACATAGCACCTAATGTACCTGGTTGGAAGACCTTGGTGCCTGTCAGTGCGCCCACTGGCCCTGGGTAGTCCATCACCATGTACCTGAGTGCGTCGGCAGCGTGGTCCTCCCCGGTGGTGTCCACGTCCTCGAGCTTGGTCTCATCCTGCATGAGTTGGGGCAGGGTGCGAATGAGGTACGGGCAGTCAGGGGAGATCACGAGACCAGGTGCACCATCGGGCCAGGGTTTGAGCCACTCGCGGCACCGGATCCAGCCGTTCACTCGTTCGTTATGGGCAGGCTCGACTGGGAACCCGTTGTTGCCCAGGGTTTCGAAGATGTCCTCACCCGTCTCGTGGTTGCGGATGGCCATGGCCGGGTCGCCCACACACCGGATGAGCGTGATACCCCAGATGGCGTTGAGGATCTTGACGGCTGCGGCTACCTTGCTGGGGGGGAGGGTGTCAAACACCCACTCGTGCTCGATGTAGAGGCGGCCACTGTCAGGCAGCACCACACCCCAGAGCACCACCCCTGGGCGCAAGTACCCCCAGTCCATACCCCCACGCCGAGGCAGGGAGACCGGAACATCGATCCGACGCACGTGGTAGGGCTGACCCTTGAGGGTGCTCCGGAACTCCTTGAAGTACTGGCCTGGGAACAAGTCCCAGTTGCCCCACCTGTAGGCTTCCCGCAAATCTGGGTCCAAGTCCATCAAGAACTCGACATAGCTCGCGTTGACGTGCGGGTTGTCATCTAGGAGAGCCCGGATGTACAGGTGTTGGGCAGGGTTGTAGAGGGGGTACTTCTTGGGGTCCCGGAACTTGTGGATGAAGGTCTCGGTGACCCACGCCGCACCGGGACCACCAGGGTTAGTGCCCGCTACCACCATGGGTTTCCAGCCATCAGAGCGAGGGGTGCGGGCACGGCTGGAGATAAGGAAGTACTGTTTCTCGGTGAAGGTCACGAGCTCATCGAACAGGATGAGGTCGTATTCGGTAGACAGGTACTTCGCCATGTCCTTGGGGTCTTGGCAGTGCCCAAACTTGATGTAGCTGTGATTGTAGAAGTCCACGCGGCGGTTGGAGGGGGTGACGTGCATGATACCACCTCCGTTCTCCCCGAACTGCTGTTCCTCTAGGATGGACTCTTGAATGTGGGTCTCTTCCAGCTCGGGCCAGGTGCGGCGCAGGAGGAGGACTTTGAAGCCTGGGCGGGACAGGCAGAGGGAGTAGGCGAGCCAGCGCAGGAACTTGGACTTACCCCCACCCGCTGCCCCGCCGTACAGGATGCGCCGGATCTGGTTGGCCATGACGTACTCATGGGCCTCGGCTTGACGGGGCAGGGGCAGGTAGAGCAGGCGTTGGCTAGGTTTGCCGTCTGTGCCCTTGATGTTGAGGATGATGGCGTGGGCAAGCTGGCGTTGGAGACAGGGTTCGCTAGGGCACACGTAGCACGCGGTACCTAGAATCTCGGCATTGTGCAGGGGCGAGGCACACCAGCAGCACGCGGCTTTGGGAGCCCAGGCGTCCTGGAGGGCAGCGAGGTCTGGGGGGGTGTCGTCAAATTCACTGGGCTTGGCAAACGGGTCCGGGGTACCAGGTGTGCCCATGCAGGCTGAGTCTACCCAGGTTCGTACGATTTGTCATCCGCCAATTCCTGGGCATGGATGGTGGCAGGGGTTTTGGTGGCTTTGGTCTGGGCGCGCATTTTGGCCTGGTGGGCACGTTTCCAGCGCCAGGTGACAATGTCCTGGGTGGTAGGGGGCAAGGAGTCGGGGTGGCCAGGAATGTTGCCCCGCTTCTCGAATAGTTGGTCCAACCCGGCTGCACGGAGGGTCCAAAGGCGCAGTTTGGCTCGAATGACAGCGCGTTGGTTGGTGGACCAGCCGTCCTGGTCCAGAGCAGCTTGGAGTTGGGACTGGTACTGGCGGGCGGTAAGGTGGTCGGCTGGTCCACAGGTGGGGGCAGCAGGGAGCTCGGGGCCCCCACGGTCAGGGGTCATGGAGTACGCCAGACGTTGCGCATGGGGTCCCACACTAAGCCCAGAGCAGCGGGGGAGCCTGGGACCATCCTCACCACATCCGGGTCCATGGAGGAATCCACTGCGATAGGGATGGTGGAAAGGAGGAAGCTGGGAGAGGAAGCGGGGCGGGCTAGCATGGGGTCCACTGGCAACAGGTCCACCATGTCCACCAGGCACTCGGCCTCTACATCCTTGACCACCTGGTCCACCATGTCCAAGGCACCCCCCAGCGTGTGAATGCGGGTCCAGGCCCCTTGGATGGGCAGGGTGGCTAGCTCGCGGCGGATCTGTTGCAGTTTGGCGAGCATGAGGGTGCGGGCATCGGCAGGGCTAGGTGTCATGTGGAGTGGCTCCTGTCCCCAGCACGGCGTCTTCCAGCTCATGGGCGCAATTCTGCACGACCTGATGGTGACGGTACGGCCCCGTCCGCCACTTCACAACCAGTGCCCGCAGCGCCGTCTCTCGGGCATCGCGCTGGGCTAGGAGGGCGGCTACCTCATCGGCTATCTCTACAGCCTCCCTCCCGCTAACACGGAAATGGGTAGCGACCGATATACCGCCGACGTAGGTGGAGAACAGCCGTTCATCGTAAGCCCATTGCTCAAGGTAGGCGGCAAGCTCGCGGGTACGCTGCTCCAGCCGTGTGGTGTCTCTCGCAGGCGCGGTGGGCCGGTCAGACATTGTCGGCCTCGATTGCGTCAACGATGTCCTGCACCTCTGGGTCCACCGGGGCCGTTCGATGTTCAGCGCACGCCCAAATACCCTGGACGCCTGTTTCGTTCTGGCGATAGAGGGCCACGCCATCTTCTGGGCCTTTCTGACAGATCACGCATTTCATCTACTGGCCCTCCCTGGTGGTGCGCGGGTCGATCTTCCCAGCCACACGAAACACCTCGGCTCGGAAGACGTCACATTGGTGAGCCAGCGTGGCGGCATCGACAGACGAGAGTCGCCACTCCCGCTCTGCTTTGAACCCCTCTTGCCGTAGGCGCGGCGGCATGACGGCTGAGAGATGGTCGGGGATTGGCCACGGGTGAAATTCAATCTTCATCGTCCCTCCCTGGCGATGCGGATGGTGGCCGCGATGGCCTGCCAGAACTCCGCGTTGTGCTTATTCATGAC
>Ga0209521_10001659_pt1 | contig 18109 bp, 12 predicted proteins | sample Rifsed19ft4_FD_184016 | JGI IMG/M metagenome (GOLD analysis project Ga0209521, IMG submission 184016) | Soil microbial communities from Rifle, Colorado, USA - sediment 19ft 4 (version 2) | ecosystem: Environmental > Terrestrial > Deep subsurface > Rock core/Sediment | place: Rifle, Colorado...
GGACGAGCCTGAAGCGCCGGCCCAGATGCGTGAAGATACGCGTCCCGCATTGACCCAGCCCCGTCCGCCGACCGTCCAGTCCCTGGCCGAAAGGGCTGAGTCCAGGCCCGAGACTGGCATGGCGGTGCTCAATTTTTCTGACGCGAGCCTCAAAGACATCCTGCGCACCGTAGCGGACATAACGAAGGAGAACTTCATACTGGCTCCGGGGGTCAGCGCCAGGATATCGGTCCAGACCACGAAACCAATCTTCAGGAAAGACGTCTTTAGCATATTCGAGTCGATACTCGAGGTCAACGGCCTTTCCGCAGTAAAGACAGGGGCGTATTACAAGATAGTCCCGTCCCCCGTGGCTAAGCAGAAGGGGCTTGAGCTTACCACTGCGAAAGACCCGGCGGACATACCGCCTGGTGACAGGATTATGAACCTGGTGGTGCCAGTGGAGTTCGTCTCTGCAGGTGACCTCGCCCAGATAATAAAGCCGATGCTCTCCGGGGCTGGGTCGATAGTAAGCCAGCCGAAGGCGAACACACTCATAATCACTGACACGGCTACGAACTTGAAGGGCTACCTCGATATGATAGACACACTCGATGTGGACGCCTTCAAGCGGATGAACATAACGATTATTCCTGTTTCCAATGTCGATATAAAAACCTTGAACAAGGAGATCTCCGACATACTTGGGGCGCTCGGCTTCGGCAAGGACTCGACCCAGCTCGCCATAGTGCCCCTTGAGAGGCTCAATAGCGTTATAGTCTTTTCCGCGAGTCCGGAACTGCTCTCCTCGGTGAGGGAGTGGATAGGGAGGCTGGACTCCGCCCCGGCCGGGGAAGGCTCATCCATCCATATCTACTATGTGCAGAACGATAAGGCCTCCAATATAAAGAACCTGCTCGATCAGCTACTGGGGGGCAGGAAACCGGTTACCGCCTCCGCCGCACAGGCCCCTGCGCCCTACCAGCCCTCCTCGGCCGCGAGCGCCCCTGCCGCAGCCGCCCCCGCCCTCGCGCGGGACCAGCCGAGGGGCGACTCTGGAAGCGAGGAGATAAAGATATATATCTACGAGCCTAATAACGCCCTCATAATACTCTCTTCCAGGAGGGATTATCAGAACATCCTTACTACCATAAAGGAGCTCGACCGCCCGCCCAAGCAGGTCCTGATAGACGCCCTCATAGCGGAGGTAAAGCTCGACGAGGGGACCAAGTACGGGATACAGTGGTCCGCGCTCACCGGCAACGTGAATATCCAGCAGAACACCGGCATAGTCTCTTCCGTCATAGGCAACCCGAATGCCAATATAACCACCCCCATCGGGGCGGCTTCCCCCACCGGGCTCATGGTCTTCGCTACCGACGCGAGCAGGTTCTTCGGCGTCATCCAGGCCCTGGCCACAGCCGGCAAGGTGGACGTCCTCAGTAACCCGCATATAGTGGTAAAGAACTACGAGAAGGCATCCATCAACGTTGGAAGCGATGAGCCTGTGGCGACACAGGCTACGCAGACGGCCGTAACCGGTACGGCCGGCCTTGTGCAGACGATCGAGTACAGGAAGACAGGAGTCATACTCACCGTAACTCCCCAGATAACGGAGGGCGGAATGGTGGCCATGACCATCAGGCAGGAGGTGAGCGACAAATCCACCGACAGGACGGTCGGCAACGCCATCTATCCATCGTTCACGAAGAGGGAGGCCGAGACATCGGTCGTGGCCAAGGACAGGGAGACCCTTGTCATAGGGGGTCTGATACAGGGGAGAAACGACAAGACCACATCCGGGATACCGATTCTATCGCGCATACCCTTCCTCGGGAACCTTTTCAGCTTTACCACGAAAACCGACTCCAAGACGGAGCTCGTGATACTCCTTACGCCCACCGTCCTCTCAAATCCAGAGCAGGCGGCATCTGCCACGGATGAGTTCAAAAACAGGCTTGGGAGCCTTAAGGAAAGGCTCAAGCGGCGTTGACCGGATCCATTGCCCCTGCGCGCAAGGCTTCAGGTCGGCGCGGGAGGCGGGACCTGAACCTGCACGGCCTCGCTGTCACGGATTTTTGGGGCGATAAATTCAAAAACCGTGGCTCCTGAAAAATAAAAACAGGGGGCAGTCATCCAAAAAAAATGACTTAGTACCGCATGCATATGGTTTTTTTCAGCAGGCCAAGAACAAAGCCCTTTTCAAGGGGAGCGCCTTCAGACGCCTTCCTTTTAAAGGGCTTTTTTAATCCCTGCCTGACTGATTTTTTTTAAGATCCCCATAGACGCCCATCGTGAAATTGGCTTGAAAGATACCTTGCTAATGGCTACAATGGTAAGAATTCAATAAGGTCAGCCTAAGCCTACTTTTAAATCACCACGAGTTTGTTGATTGAGTGAGTTATGAAAACTTTTCTCGCAGGCCTGCTGTGCCTTGCATGCACACTTTTGTTCCTGGGGTCGTCATTCGCCCAGGAATTCCGCTCTCTGTCCATAACACATCCCTCGAATCAGCTGACCGAAGAAGAGAAAAGACCTCCTGACCGTAAGGATGCTTCGGTCCCCGCGCAAGCACCCCTGCCCCTGGCCGAGGAGAAATCGTCGGAGTTCGAACGATACCTCAAGGGCAAGGTGGAGATCACGGAGTCACAGTTCAAGATTCTTCAACAATACCCTGAGATATCCTTTTCGCACAAGCTGGAACCTCTGCCAGTAGGCATGGCCGCTGTATCGGTCAGGATCGTCAAGCCTGCCGGGGCAGGCAGGCCATCCGCAGAGCAACTCGACGCCGGGTTCCTGGTGGGAAGGCCAGCTCTGTTCGAAGAGGTATTTAACCTGCTGGAGATAGAGAGCACGTTTAACATACCAACCGATGTCAATCAGTTCGGCTACGACTTCTTCATGGACGCTTCCGCTGCGTTCGTCCCGGCGCAAAGCATTCCGGTCGGCCCGGACTATGTGATTGGTCCTGACGACGAGGTCAGGGTTACTGTATGGGGAAAAGTCGAGGGACAGTGGAACGTGGTGGTGGGCAGGGACGGAAGCATAAGCCTCCCGAAGGTCGGGGTGGTCGGCGTAGCGGGCCTGACATTCGAGCAGCTCAAGGACCTCCTGCGCATGGAGTTCGGCAAATACTACACGGGTTTCGAGATGAGCGTTAGCATGGGCGCCCTGAGGACGATGACCGTTTACGTAGTCGGGAACGCGCGGCGTCCTGGTTCTTACACGCTTTCCTCGCTCTCCACGATCTTTAACGCACTCGTCGCCGCAGGAGGGCCCAGCAAGACAGGCACCATGCGGGACGTACAGCTCAAGAGGGGCGGCCACACAATAGCGCACCTTGACCTCTATGAGCTTTTTCGCGACGGAGACAAGTCAGAGGACATGAGGCTAATGTCCGAAGACGTGATATTCATACCCACCGTGGGCCCGCTGGCCGCCGTGACAGGCAGCGTGCTCAGGCCTGCCATATACGAGATCAGGGAAGATGTGAGCGTTCTCGGCCTGATAGAAATGGCAGGCGGTTTCAGCGATATCGCCTTCAGGAGCAGGATACAGGTCGAGCGCATTGCCGACAATGCCAGGCAGATAATCTTCGAGAGCAGCGCTGCTGAGGCCGGGGACATCATGGCTCAGGCCGGAGACGTGGTTAAAGTGTTTCCCTATGTCAAGGACAGGAAGGTGGTCAGGGTCTCCGGAGCCGTCCACAGGGAGGGAGAATACGGGTTCCGGGAGGGGATGACCTTGAAGGATCTGCTTACGCTGGCCGGAGGGCTCAAGTATTTCGCGTTCAGGGAAGAGGCGGAGCTTACGAGGGTCAGCGTCACCGGGCAAGGCCAGGTGACTGAGAGACTCATCGTCAACATCGAAAGGGCGCTGGCAGATGAGGCCGGGAGCAACATCCTCCTTATGGAGAACGACTACTTCTTCGTGCGCGCCATACCCGAATGGCAGCTCTACCAGACCGTGTCCATGACCGGCGAGGTCCGGTTCCCGGGCACCTACACCATCAGGAAGGGCGAGAAGCTCTCCTCTCTCATCGAAAGGGCCGGAGGGTTCACCGGAGACGCATACCTGAAGGGGTCCGTGTTTGTGCGCGAAAAGGTAAAGGCGCTCCAGCAGCAAAGGCTCGATGAGATGATCGATAGGCTCGAGATGGACCTCTTCGGGGCCGCCGTTTCGGAGACTCTGGCTTCAACGACCTCTGAGGAGGCAAAGATAGAGGAATTAGGAGCGGAGCAGAAGAGAAGATTCGTTGAAAAACTCAAAGGAATCAGGGCGCAGGGAAGGATGGCAGTCCGGATCGACAGGCCGGAAGCGCTGAGGGGCACGCCGAACGACATTGAGCTCAAGGACGGCGACAGCCTGAACATCCCGCAGAACCCGTCGAGCGTGCAGGTCATCGGCTCCGTCTACAACCAGACGGCTTTTGTCTTCGACGCCGACAGGGAATACGGGGACTATATTGATCTGGCGGGCGGCTACACAGAGAATGCCGACAAAAAACGAGTATATATCCTCAAGGCCGACGGCACCGCTGTGAGGGCAAGCGGCGGAGACATATCGTGGAACCGCGGCTCCAGCAGGTGGCAGCTCGGTGGGCGGCAGCCTGAGCCGGGGGACACGGTAGTGGTGCCCGAGATGCTCGAAAAGATCGCATGGCTGCGCGAGACAAAGGATATAACTCAGATACTCTACCAGATCGCGGTGACGGCGGGTATCCTCATTGTGGCTTTTTAAGCTGCTGGCATCGGCTGTCGTCATGGCCGCACTTGTCCCATATGCGACGGCTTCAACCAACGTGGACATAGGCGATGAGACATACGGCATCCTTGCGCGCCTCGAGGCCGTGGGTGTGATCAAAAGCGGCTTGCTCACAACGAGACCGATAAGCCGCAGGGAAGTGGTCAGGCTCCTGGAAGAGGCCGAGAAGAATTCCAATGGCCACGGGCCGTTCATCAAAGGGCTTATAAGGAAGCTTAGGAGGGAGTTTGGCGATGAAAAAGGGGGGGCGAGATACATAAAGCCCGTCGAAAGGGTATATGCCGGATTCGTCTATTCGGACCAGGACCTGAACTACAACAATGACGGCGACATCCACGAGAACGGACTCAATATCAGGCCGGGGCTGATTTCGAGGGCGGATCTGGGCTGGTTTGCCTACCGTATCAATCCCGAGCTACATTACTCCGGGGACTATACTGAGCTTGTAATGAAGAAGGCTTACGCCGTGGTAGACTTTGCAGACTTAGAGCTCGAAATTGGCAGGGATTCGCAGTGGTGGGGGCCTGGGCATCACGGGACCCTACTTATGTCCAACAACGCGCAGCCACTGGACATGGTGAAGCTCTCGAGTCCGAGTCCCGTGCTCCTGCCATGGATATTCAGCCACCTTGGCCCTTTCAGGTTCGTCTTCTTCATATCAAAGCTCGAGGAGGAAAGGGCTGTGCCGGAACCGAACATCTGGGGACTCAGGCTGAACTTCAAGCCTGCGCCTCAAGTGGAGATAGGGCTTCAGAGAACGGCGCTCTTCGGAGGCGACGGCCGGTCTGAGAGCCTCGGCACATGGTGGCAGAGCTTGATCGGCAGGGGAGAGAACCGGGCGGGAGTGGAGGCTGGCGACCAGAGGGCTGGTATCGACATCAAGGTCACCGTGCCGTTTGAATCCCAGCCGGCGCAGCTATACCTCGAGGCGGCTGGAGAGGACGAGGTCGGGGGGCTGCCGAGCAAGTGGGCGTACCTGGGCGGGGTGTACCTGCCCGGGATAATCGGCGAGAGGATTGACCTAAGGGCGGAATACGCGGTTAACCACGTAGACGGGAACCCTGACGTATGGTACAGCCACCACATTTACCGCTCGGGCTATACGTACAACGGCAGGGTGATAGGCCACCACATGGGGACGGACTCGCGGGACCTTTTCCTCGAGCTCAGTTGTTTTTTGCCAGAGATCAACGGCGTAGCCAGGATGTCTTACAACAGGGAGGAGCACGGCCTATCCGGCGATGAAAAGCCGGTTAAAGACGAGGTGGCGGCTGAACTGAAGCTGTGGTTTGAGGGCGGTCTGGAAGTCGAAGGCAGGCTCGCCGTCGGCAGAATAGGGAATACGGGCCCGGATGAAGATATAAGAATAGTTATGCTCAAGGCAAACTATGTTTTTTAGGGGTGTGTGGCGTGGCAGCGGACAGTGAAATAACCGATCGCAGAGAGGACGAAATAAACCTGCTTGACTATCTGCTCGTCATATTAAAGAGGAAGAACCTGATCTTCGGTTTTACCGTCGCCTGCGCGCTTTTGGGGACCGCCCTGGCTTTTCTCATCCCACCTAAATACAAAGCGGAGACCAGGATACTGCCGCCTCAGACAGGCGCCAGCGTCTATTCCGAGGTTCTGAGCCAGTTTGGCGGCGGGGTAGCGGGGCTTGCGGGAAGCGCGCTTGGCTTCCAGAATCCGAACGATGTCTACATAGGCATGCTGAAGAGCAGGACAATCTATGACCGCATTATCGACAGGTTCGCCCTGATGGCGCTTTACGACGAAAAATACAGAAAAGACGCGATGGAAAAGCTCGATGAATCAGTTGATGTCAAAAGTGGGAATGACGAGATACTGGTGGTCTCTGTCGTAGACAAAGACCCGCAGAGGGCTTCGGATATGGCAAACGCCTTTATCGATGAGCTGAAGGCCCTTACGCATACCCTCGCCGTCACGGAGGCGTCAAAGCGGAGGCTCTTTTTAGAGGAACTGCTCAGGCAGACAAAGCAGGACCTCACAGCGGCTGAGGATTCCATGCGGAGGTTCCAGGAGAAGACGGGCGTAGTCAAGATGGAGGAACAGGCGGAATCCGTCATCGGGTCAATAACGGAGTTGAGAGCTCAGGTAGCCGCTAAAGAAGTTGAGCTCAAGGTGATGAGGACCTATACGACTCCCAGGAACCCTGACCTCCAGATGGCGGAGGAGCAATTGAGGGGAATGAAGGAGCAGATCGCGAAGCTCGAGGCAAAAAGCGGGAGCGCCCAGGACTCCCTTGTGCCAGCCGGCAGAATCCCCGCGATAGGCACCGATTATATGAGGAATCTCCGGGACATGAAGTACTATGAGACACTCTATGAGCTGATTGCCAAACAATATGAGATGGCCCGGATGGACGAGGCGAGGGACGCGACAATAATCCAGGTGCTCGACAGAGCCGTTCCGCCCGATAAGGAGACGAGTCCGCAAAAGACTGTCATCGTGGCGGTAGCGGCATTTTCAGGGCTTTTCATTTCGATATTTGCCGCCTTCTTCATGGAGTTTGCGGAAAGTATATCCAGCGACAGCGAGAGCCAAAAGAAGATTCAGATAATTAAAAAATACATGAGGCTCAGAAAAAATCCTTAATCGGGAAAATTTGCCATTCTTTCAATATGGTATAATTCAGGGACAGGCGCTTGTGATCATGGCTCTGAAAAGTTCAGATTTTAACGGCATATGGGTTTTAATCATGGCTGCCTGAGGAATAATGACATGCCTCTTCTCATAAGCATATTCTTCGTTGCGGCCTTTGTTGCTGTTCTGTCATGGCCAGTTGCAACGTTTGTCGGCTCACGCTTCCAGATCATAGATTACCCAGATGAGAGGAAGATACACAGCATTCCCACCCTGAGAACTGGCGGGATACTTATCTTCTCCGGGTTTATACTCGGCATCCTCATCAGCAGCGGCTATCATATTCAGCAATGGGCCTTCGTACTTTTTTCCGCCCTCATGTTTATCCTGGGGTTCACGGAGGATATGTACCGTCTTAGCGCAAAAAAGAGGCTGGCGTTCCAGGGCATCATCGCCCTCCTGTACACGGTCACCGCAGACGCCTACCTTATAGACCTCGGAGTCTTCGCCCTCCCGGGTTTTCTGCTTGTCCCTTTCACCGTGTTTGCTATCGTGGGCGTCACAAACGCCTTCAACATTGCCGACGGGATGAACGGCCTGTCCTCCGGTCTCGGGCTCGTAGCGGCCGCCTCTCTGGGGATACTCGCCTTTGTTCATGGCGACCAGGAGGTGCTCAAGTTCGCAATCCTTTTAGTGGGCGCGCTTACCGGTTTTATGATATTTAACCTGAAGGGGAAAATATTCATGGGCGATTCCGGGAGTTATCTTACCGGGTTCGTAGTCTCGGCCCTCTCGGTAATGCTCGTGACGAGGAATCCGGATGTCTCGCCCTTTGCCCCGCTTCTTATCGTGTTCGTGCCCGTCTTCGATACCCTCTACGCGATATGGAGGAGAAAACGGCTTGGGAATGACCCTTTCATGGCGGACAAGATGCACTTTCACCATATGATGAGGATGAAATACAGGAATGACGGCAAGGCCGTTATTGTTATTCTTCTTGTTCAGTCTGCCGCGGCCCTTGCGGCTATTTTGTTCGAGGGGAATACCATGGTTCTTGCGGTAACTGCGGTTTTTATGGTTTTTTTCCTCCAGAGGCTCTGGCTCGGAGGCGCAAGGCTCGTGAAAAACTAGGACGGCTTTTAGCAGGCCGTTGGAAAAGCCTTGGATGGGCTCTTTTGCGTCCTTTAGACGATTAACACGTGGCCGTATGAATCGGGAGACGGTGGCCGGAGAACGGAAATATTAAACGGCGCGATGCAAAGAAAAAAGCATGACAGTCGGTTGAAAAACTACCCTAATATCACTCTTATCTTGTACGGATTGCCTGCCTCCCGCATGAAATGCCGAACGGTGCCACTCTTGTAAGCGAAGCTGCTCAGGAAGAACAAAGAACGCTCATGGACCGCGGCTCCTTTTTGCGCGCTCCATGGTGCGCATCTACAGATAAGGCATTGCTTGCACATGATTAATCAGAAACCAAGGGACGCGATGCTTGAACTCCTGAGAGCGATTTTGCCACATAGGGTGCATGGCTACATTTCCTCGAAGCTCAAAGACGTTCATTACGCGGAACTCCTGAAAGGCAGTTCAAACGCGCTTGCGTTGAAAATGATAGGCATGGGCGCAGGTTATGTATTTACTCTCCTCATCACGCGCAACTTCGGCGCCGCTGAGATGGGCGCCTTCGCCCTTTCCATAACCCTGCTGAGCGTGGCGTCGGTCCCCGCAATGCTCGGCATTGATGCGGCTCTGGTCAGATTCGCGGCTGAATACAACGCTGAGGGCAGGGATGACCTTGTAAGAGGCGTCTATATAAAAGCGCTTAAGATAGTGATCCCTGTCTCTTTTCTCATCTCCCTGATGATTTTTATTTTTTCGCCATTCATAGCAGAGGCGGTCTTTCACAAGGAGAACCTCTCGTTTTATTTCAGGCTGATATCTATCGCCATCCTGCCTTATGCAATATTGTCTACCAACTCTCAGCTGCTGAGGGGATTAAAAAAGATAAGAGAGTTCTCTTTCTTATACAACATATCGTATCCCCTGTTCGCGTGCGTGATCCTTCTTGGCTCTCTTGCCTTTTTGGCGCAGAATGCCATCCCGGTAGTCTCGTATGTATCGGGGCTGTTTCTCTCCGCCGTATTAAGCTTTGTTTTCGTGCTGAGAAAAAAAGGCTTCAGCGGTTCCTCCTATGACCGCGGCATTCGTACGGAATGTGGAGCGCGGCTGAAAACGATACTGGGGGTTTCGCTCCCTATGATGCTAACAAGCTCCATGTTTCTTGTCATGCACTGGACGGACGTGATAATGCTCGGCATGTTCAGGACGGAGGCGGAGGTGGGGGTGTACAGCGTAGTGCTGAAGATGGCCACGCTCTCCGCCATCCCGCTTTTTGCGATCAACAGCATCGCCGCGCCCAAGTTCGCGGAGTTCTACAGGCAAGGGGACATGGGTGGTCTCGGACGGTTTGTGCGTCAATCAACGAAAATAGTCTTCTGGACGAGTTTCCCGTTCATCCTTGCTTACGCGTTTTTTCCGCGGCCTATACTCGGGATCTTTGGGGAGGGTTTCGGCGCAGGAGCCTTAGCGTTGCTGCTTCTGGCGGCGGGTCAGTTCACCGGCGCTGTATCAGGCTCGGTGGGCCACCTGTTGAACATGACTGGCAGACAGAATATCCTGCAGAATATCCTGTTCGTCGCGACAGGAATAAACATTCTATTGAATACCATCTTAATCCCGGATTATGGAATAAACGGAGCGGCTTTCGCGAGCTTGATCTCCATGGCCTTCCTTAACCTGGCTTCGGTGGCTTATATCAAACGCCACTTTAATATCGTGACCCTCTATTTTCCCTTTGTTAAGTGGGTCTTTTACGGGCGAAGGTGAGAAGTAGTTTTGCCATGTCTGTCAAAAGGAACACATCGTTGAAGGAGGCTGCGCATTTCTTTGTCCTGGGCGCCATGAAGGCTGGGACCACCTCGCTTGCCGATTATCTCGCACAGCATCCCGATATACTTCTGTCGAAGCCTAAGGAAACACGCTTCTTTGAAACTGAAGAATATGACAATGGCATCGAACACTACTGGAGGAAATACTACCCGGAATGGAAGGGTGAGAGCGTCATAGGAGAGGCTTCTCCGGATAATCTGTACCTGCCCTACTTGCCCGGCCGCATCATGGATTATTTTCCTGACGCGCACCTTATATGTATCCTCCGCAACCCCGTAGACAGGGCGTATTCGCACTGGAGGATGTTCTACCTGGGGGGCCTGGAGGCACTGTCCTTTGAGGACGCCGTTTCCGCCGAATTGGAAGGCATAAAGGCCGGAGGCGGCCTCGACTTCGGGGGGGGAGAGGGGGCGCGGCGCTGGAACGAACGTATGCGCGTATCCAAAAAGGTCGGAAGAGGAATGTCCAAAAATTACGTGGACAGCGGCTTCTACGCCCGGCAGATAAAGATCTATCTCGAACTCTTTCCTGAGTCACGGATGAAAGTGGTGTTTTTTGATGATTTGGTCAAGAATCCGCAGTCCGTTGTCTCTGGATTGTGGGATTTCCTGGGGGTCGATCCTTCCGTTAAACTGAAGGACGACGCGCCGAGGAACCCGACTTATAAGAGCAGGATCGTGTATTCCCTGGCAAAAAAAATCGGTTTCGCCACAAAGCTTAATCTGATCATGCCCATGAGTATAAAAGTGCGGTTAGCAGGTATATTTGCTAAAATAGGAAAAGAACAGTCCATGAGCGCCGAGACGCGGCGCAAGCTCATAGAACACTTCTACAGTCACAACCGAGAACTGGAGAGCCTGCTCGGCAGAGACCTTTCGAACTGGGACAGGTAACGCATGAACGGCAGAGGCCTTGAGGCAAGATCCATAGAGAACAGCCACTGCTATCTATGCGGCAGGGAAGGGGCGGCTCTTTATGAAAATCAAAGAGACAGGCTCTGGAATGCCCCGGGCGTCTGGAGCCTGATGAGGTGCAGGGATTGCGATTTTATCTGGATCAACCCGAAGCCGGTCCCTGAGGATATTCATAAGCTTTATTCGGATTATTTCACCCACGATATAGACCATGAGGCTTCCGGCAGTCTGGATTTCTCCAGGCTATGTTGGAAAAAGAAAATAAGATACTCCATTTTGCGGTCAGGCTTTAATTATAATTTTGCGGTCCCTGGATTCTGGGCCTTTACCGGAAAACTCCTGTCCTCAGTATCACTGCTGAAAGAACTGGCGGGACGGAGCATCATGTACCTTGAAGGAGACAGGAGAGGAAGGCTCCTGGACGTGGGATGCGGGAACGGGCAGTTCCTATCCAGGATGAAAGGCCTCGGATGGGATGTGTACGGGACTGAGCCGGACCCTCAAGCCGCAGGGATAGCGAAAGGGCAGATGAACCTTGACAAAGCTTCCTACGGCATGCTTGAGGACATCAAATACCCTGACAATTATTTTGATGTCATCACCATGAACCATGTCATAGAGCATGTTTATGACCCGGTATCAACGCTTCAGGAATGCAGGAGGATACTTAAGCCGACCGGGATTATAGTCATAGCGACGCCTAATGTAAACGGGCTGGCCAGCAGGATTTTCGGTGAAAACGCCAGACATTTAGAGGTGCCGCGTCATCTTTTTTTGTTTTCTCCCAAGTCAATAAAAGCCGTCCTTGTGAAATCAGGCTTTAAATTGATTCGTCAGAGGTACACGCTGGAAAACACTTATATCTGGAAGGCGAGCTATCGCATTTCAAGAGAAGCGCCGGCCGGGAAAGTAAGGATCCGCAAATCTGAGAGATTGCTGGTTTCTTTGTTTGAATACCTCGCATGCTCGCTCAACAAGAATTTATCGGAAGAGCTTTTTGTGGTGGGAGGGAAAGCTTAATATGAACCGCTTCCTGATCTTGGATACTTATGTGCCGTAAGGCCTGCATAGATTTTGGAGCCAGGTCCCTCGGGGAAGACGACATCAAAGGGAAGTCCGTTATCGAGGTCGGCTCCCTCGACGTCAACGGCTCATTGAGGTCCACCGTGGAATCATTCGCCCCGGGCAGTTATCTGGGCGTAGACATCCAGTTAGGCCCCGGCGTCGATCTTATCTGCGACGCCGGCGAACTTCTGGAACGCTTCGGTCCCGGGAAGTTTGACCTGGTCATAGCCACGGAAATGCTGGAGCACGTCCGGGACTGGCGCAGGGTGATAAGCAACCTTAAGAACATCCTCAAGGCAGACGGCATAATATTTATTACGGTCCCCACCAGGGACTTCCGCTACCATGGCTATCCATTCGACTTCTGGCGGTATGAAGCAGAGGATATCAAAAACATATTTTCTGATCTTACCATCGAATCAATCGGGGAAGACAGGAAAGAGCTCAGCGTTTTCATGCGCGCCAGAAAACCCGCTGGCTTCGCCGAAAACGACATGGCCGGTTATCAGCTTTACTCTATCGTCAGCGGCAAACGCACGCCGGAGATAAGCGACAGGGAGATATCAGCGTTTAAGATTCGTCATTTTATCCGCGGGATCGTGTCGGGGGTGCTGCCCAGAAGAGCAAAAAACATCATCAAAAAGTATTGCCTGAAGAATGCGTAAGATGAATGTCTGCTGCGTGCTCGTCACCTACGGGGAGAGGTTCCATTTTCTGGAAGATGTTGTCCATACGCTGCTCAAGCAGGAGGTAAATAGAATCCTTATCGTCGATAACGGCTCGGCGGCAAACAGCAGGGACGGTCTGGAGAGGTTGAGGGGCCTTTTCCCGGACAAGATCCGGACCGTGCGTCTTCCTGAAAACACGGGCTCGGCCATGGGATATAAGACCGGGCTGGAGGAGGCTTACAGATGCGCAGATTGCGAATTTATCTGGCTTCTGGATGACGACAACAAGCCTAGGAACAATGCCCTTGAGGTACTGGTCGAGAACTGGAAAGGCCTCTGCGGCGGCAGCAAGGATAAGGATATTGCCCTTCTTTCCTTAAGGAAAGACAGAAGTCCGTTCGCGGATATCGCGATGGGCGCTCCCGTCAGGAAATGCTTCAGAAGAAGGCGCAGTTTTTTGGGTTTCCATTTCCTTGATCTCCCATCGATAGCGTTAAGGAGGGCTCTGCACAGGGGAATGACAGGTTCCGGAAAACGTGCCGGCAAAGCGGTGATCCCTTTTGCGCCGTATGGTGGTCTTTTCTTCCACAAGAGCCTTCTGGACAGGATAGGATACCCGAACGAGGACTTTTTCCTGTATCATGATGATTCAGAATTTACCTATAGAATAACGGCGCTTGGAGGCAGTATATATCTGATCGCCGACAGCATAGTGGAAGACATAGACAACCCGTGGGACAAAACCCTTTTCTCCTACAAAATATCTTATCTGCATGAAGGGGATGATTCCAGGGTTTATTACGCTGTGCGCAACAAGGTTTATTTTGAGCTTTATTGCCTGAAATATGACAGTCCGGTATGGCACATGAACAGGCTGATTTATTTGAACATAATGCGTTTAATAGCTCTGCTTTCAGGCGTAGAGCGCAGGTTCAGCCTGATTGAGAAGGCGGTTCGCGATGGAATCGACGGGAGACTCGGCAGATATGAATACCGTTAGCGGAAGAAAAGATAAGAGGCGCCTTATCCGGCTGATCGCGATGTTTTTTATTTTTTTGCCGCTTATCGGATACAATAGCGGCTGTGAGGCCGGCCTCGGGACCATACCAGAACCTAAACAGGTAAAACTCGGCGGGCAACAGACCTCTATCGGTCCCGATAGCGACCTCAAGATTCCATCTTCAGTCATAAGCGCTTATCCGGCGGCTGTTTCCCGTTTTCAGGGAGTCCTGAATTCATTGTCAGGCGCGAATAACGTGCCAATCACCGTTAATATTTTCAAGGAAAAGTCTGAAGGTAATTTATCGAAGGACGTCATAGCTGCCCTGAAGCGAAAGGAAGGATACTATATCGAAGTAAGAAACGACGGCATAAGATTGATCGGGGCGGATGAGCTTGGGGTACTGTACGGTTTGACGACCCTTAAAAAAATGGCGGTAAAATGGGGTGGGAATATCCCGCGTGGTCATGTCCTGGACTGGCCGGACCATAAGTATCGCCTCCTTCATATCACAGTGATAAACTTGACCGTTAAAGACGCGAAAGACCTTATTGTTAAAGCCTCTGAGAGCAAATTCAACGGCCTGATAATGGAGATTGAAAGCGGTTGGACGGAGCTGTCAAGCCTGAGAGTACAACCTATCAGGAAGCCTGAACTCGAAAAACCATTGACAAAAGAAGACCTCAAGGTAATCCTGCGGTTCGCCCGCGAGAACGGTCTGGAGGTGATACCTGAGTTAAAACTCCTTACGCACCAGGACAAATTCTTCAGGCGTTATTATCCTGAATTGATGTACAACGAATGGACTTACGACCCGGGCAAGGAAGAAACTTATTCCGTCGTTCTCCCCGTACTGGATGAGATCATCGGCATCGTTAACCCCAGGGCGTTTCATATCGGTCACGACGAGGTGGCGGGGGCCGATCCCACCAAGAAGAGGATACTCAATGAAGGCGAGGAGGCGCTTCCGCCAGAGCTTTTTTTGAAAGATGTCCTGCGTCTCCATTCCTACTTGAAGGAACGCGGTATCGAGACATGGATGTGGGGGGATATGCTGCTTGGAAAAGAAGAGTTTCCAGAGATGCTCCAGCGGCATCTGCACGGCGCTTCTGGCTATGCGGACCTCCGCGGAAGGATTCCAAAAGACATAGTAATAGTTGATTGGCATTACGCTGACGACCAATCAGCGTTTCCTTCCGCGCTAGCCTTTGCCGAATCCGGGCACAGGGTGCTCGGGGCCACATGGAAGAAGGAAAAGACAATAAGGAATTTCAGCCGATATGTCGCGAGCATGCCCTCTGGCGGCGAGGGCATGGTCGCTACCACCTGGGCCCACGTGCCGAAAAAAGAGTGGGCTGTCGTCGACAATATCATCGGAATTTCCGCCGACGCCTTCTGGAACGCCAGGTGATTCCTGGTACGGAGAGTACGAAAAGGCATGTCTGTCAGCTCAAGAAATCCAAGGGATATTTGTAATTAAGTGGACACCTCCAGCATATCAGCTTCGCAATTCAGGGTTCCTGATGTCCATTCCTTTGTCAAAAAGCTTCTGATATTGCTCATCGTTCTTTTGCCGTTTCAAGAGACGTATACGGCGTTCATGGAAGAAAGCGCCAAAGAGCACAGCCTGTTCAAAGCCATGACCCACTCGGACGAAGTATCAGGGCTGATCTTAATAGTGTTTGCGGTTTCTTTCATCTTTCTTAAGCCTGCTTATTTCAAATTATATGATGCGGGCATAACGAAGCCTCTCGTCGCGTTCATAGCAGTTTCATTCATTTCCATAGTATGGAACGGGGTATACGCTCCCCAGGGTTTTTTTGGCGTATATAATCTTTTGAAAAACATCGCCATCATCTATCTATTTGCTTCTCTTAGATGGCGAAAAGAAGAATTTTTGACTCTCATCAAGTGGATAACAGTCATAGCCGTATTCCTTGCGGTCGCGGGCATTATTAGCGAGGCGCTCGCGCTTTACGGGATAGACCCCGGGGGAACTGTTCACTACCGGGAACCAAGGTTTGGATTGTACAGGGTTGCTTCGCTTGTTGGGATTAATAATCTCAATCATCTGGGGAAGTACTCTATCCTGGCGCTCTTTCTTTTATACGCGACAGTGAAAAATAAAACGAATAAATATACAGGCTTATTCCTCATCCTTGTTCTGATCTTCCTGACCATGTCCCGCCAGACATGGTTAGGACTGGTTGTCTTGCTGGTGCTGATGAATAGAAAATGGATATTCCCTGTAATTCTGATCGCGGCCGGCAACGCGTTTATAACGCTGAGCAGCCAGGTAAGCTATGACCCCGATGAATATTACAGGGCCTTCACTTACCTCGAGGCATGGAAATTGTTAAAGGCCCATCCCGTATTGGGCGTGGGTCCAGGAATGTTTGGCTCGGTGGCGTCCGTAGTCTTCAACTCTCCCTATTACGACGAATGGCCTGTCAGGTTTGCGGAGGCTATACGCGGAAGGGGAGGCCTCGATGCATTCTGGCCTGCTGTCCTGGCAGAGACTGGCATGGCCGGTTTCTTATCCTATCTGCTGATATTCGGATATCTTTACAAGAAGATAGATGCCGTGAAACAGTATTTTTCAAATGACCCGCTGCTTTATAACATCGGAACGGTCTTGAAATATTATATCGTCGCTCTCATTATAATGTGTTTGTTCTCCGGGCTTAACAAGCCGTTCGTCGTTTTTACGTTTTTTTCAATTTGCGGGATGTATCTGTCATTGTATTATCAGAGAACAAATCCTGGATCTATCAAAGAGCAAATTCCCCAATAGGGCTGTAGAAGGTCTGGTGACGTTTGCATCACGGTGACATATTCCACGGACTGTGGTATCTTAGTTAAGTAGGATTGCGGGATGGAGAATGCCGCGGGAGTATGACGCGATTCAAAACTTTTGAAGCGTCGCCGAAGGCGGCCTTTACGCTGATCTTTATATCCCCTGTCGGTAATTGTCCTGGAGACATCAGTTTGCCACTGAACTTCCGCGGATGTTCCGCCCACGCCGGATGTCTGGCCCAGCGGGCCGTTATGGTGAAATAATTTGACAGGACCCATGCGAATGACTGCATTATCGGTCAGTGAGACAATGCATTTCTTTATCCTTGGCGCGATGAAGGCAGGGACCACCTCGCTCGCCCGTTACCTTGCCCAGCATCGCGATGTATGCCTTTCAGGGCCCAAAAAGGAGACGTACTTCTTTGAAACAGAAGAATATCATGAGGGTATCGAGCACTACCTGAGAAAGTATTATCCTGAATGGAACGGTGAGCGCGTCATCGGTGAGGCTTCCGTAAGTAATCTATTCCTGCCGTTCGCGGCAGAACGCCTCAGAGAAAATTTCCCCGATGCGCGTCTTATATGCATCCTGCGCAACCCCGTCGATAGGGCGTATTCGCAGTGGAGGATGTCCTTTCTATTTGGTCTGGAGAACCTGTCCTTCGAGGACGCCGTCTCCGGCGAACTGGAAAGAATCAGGGCCGGTAACATCCCTTACTACGAGGGGGAAGAGGGCGCCCGGCTCTGGAGCGAGCGCATGCGCGCGGCAAGGGGCGGCAGGATAGTGTCCAAGGACTATCTGGCGCGCGGCTACTACGCCAGGCAGATAAAGAGGTGCCTTAAACTCTTCCCAGAGTCACAGATGAGAACGGTGTTTTTCGGCGACCTGGTCAGGGACCCGCAGTCCGTTGTGTCCGGGTTGTGGGATTTCCTGGGGGTCGACCCTTCCTTTCAACTGAAGGACGACACGCCGAGGAACCCGACTTATAAGAACAGGGTGTTGTATTCCCTGGCAAAAAAAATCAGTTCCGCCGCAAGGTTTGATCTGTTCATGCCGGCGGGCATAAAGGCGCGGTTAACGGGAATATTCGCCAAAATAGGGAAAGAGCAGTCCATGAGCGGCGGGACGCGGGAGAAGCTCATAGAGCACTACTACAGCCACAATCGCGAGCTGGAGGGACTGCTCGGGAAGGACCTTTCGAGATGGGACAGGTAGGGGTTTAACGCAGGTTCAGGCATCCATCAAAGACAGACACTGATTCACAAGAAAACTCAACTTCAGAAGAAAACTCAACCGTGAAGATCGCCTACATCGTCCTGAAGGGTATGCCTCTCGGAGGCGGTATTGAGAAATATACCGAAGAGCTTGG
>Ga0209521_10001661_pt1 | contig 18103 bp, 15 predicted proteins | sample Rifsed19ft4_FD_184016 | JGI IMG/M metagenome (GOLD analysis project Ga0209521, IMG submission 184016) | Soil microbial communities from Rifle, Colorado, USA - sediment 19ft 4 (version 2) | ecosystem: Environmental > Terrestrial > Deep subsurface > Rock core/Sediment | place: Rifle, Colorado...
GTGGATTATGAAAAATTAAGTGGAGATCGGATGGGGAGTCTCGCGAGTCCATTCGTGCCCGTATCCAAGCCGCGCGCGATCTACAGAATAAACGTTTCTCGAGTAACGGCTCATTCGATATTGTTTGTAACGCAGATATGCGTGTGGGGGAGATCAGGCAGTATTGCAAGTTGCAGGCTTGCCCTGAGCAGGGCCGAAGGAATGAAGGTCAGAGTTTGATGCGGGGCTGATGCTCAGATGCAGCTGTTCATATTCGGAATCAGTATTTACAGAGAAATCAACAGCCTCGGTTATTTTGCTCGACATGAACAGCTGGCACTGGTGGAAAGGTTTGCTGTATCACTCATTGTTGCGTTATTGGCCGTTATTGTTATACAATTGGCACGAATAGAGGCAGCATAATAAGCTTTTCCAGCAGATTATTTTGGTTCACCTTATTGATTTTCTTCTCGCTGGGGTGTCAGGCGCGGGCGGATTCATCGACCCCTGCAAGTACAACTCCTGGCCCTCTTGTGACTATCCTGGGCCAGCGTGAATATATTGTGCACCAGCAATTGATGCTCTTCAATGAAGGGCCGGGTCACCCAGAGAAGCAGAATATTTGGCTGGCATTGATTCGAGACTTTTCTCCTTATCAAGAGGTGCGGTCAATGGAGATTTCGCCCAAAGATTATGAATTAGTCGTTGACGAATACGGCAACCAATATGCTGAGTTCGATTTCTCCAATCATCCCGCCGGGGTGACCAAAACGGTGAAGATCGATTATCGGGTGGCCGTCAACGAATTGGCTTACGACTTGTCAGTCTGCGAGGGGGAACTTCTCGATGATTTTATCCAACCCGAGCTGCATATCGAAGCCGCTAATCCCCAAATTGTGGCTCTCGCGAGTGAACTTTCGCGAGGCAAAAGTACTGTTTGCCAGCAGGTGCGGGCGTTTTACGACTACATCGGAAACGAACTCGTCTATACTTTCAATAGGGAAAATTGGGGAGCGCAGGCAGCATTGGGTCCCATGGGAGCCGACTGCACTGAATACACTTCTTTGCTAGTGGCACTTAGCCGGGCACAGGGGATTCCAGCGCGCTATTTCGAGGGATTACTGTATCTGAAGAAGGAAATGGATGCCATCGCTCGCATCGAGCACGCGTGGCCGGACGTGTATATGCCCGGTGTCGGCTGGGTCGCATTGGATCCAACCTTGGGACAGTCATCGCTCAGCCGGGACGTTTATTTTGCCCACTATACGCCAGAGCATATTATCATCACGATGGGGCCGAACCCCTCTACGCTGCGAGGCAGCAACTATTGGACGCATCTCTACTGGCCGGGAAACAGTACAAAGATACATGTCGAAGCAGAAGAATGGCAGATCGAACTGGTTGACAAATAATTTGTTTGTCAGGCTACCACGATAACACTCAGAGATCGGCGTATTTGGTTTGCGTAACAGTATTGACCATCGCCCAGAAGTTCTCCAGGGGTGTATCCAGTTGCACGTGATGAGTTGGGCCAATGATCAGCCCGCCATTCTCTCCGATCGTTTTTAGACGCGTGTGCACTTCTGCTCTGACATCTTCAGGCGTACCAAATGGCAAGGTATGCTGCTCATCAATGGAGCCCCAGAAACATAGCTTATGACCGAATTCCTTTTTTAATCGCGCCGGATCCATACTGGCGGGCTGGATAGGATTAAGTACGTCAAGGCCGATCTCGATCAGTTCAGGGATGATGGGATAGATAAAACCGTCAGAATGGTAGGCCACTTTGACTTGAGGGTTGATTGCCTTCAATTCGGCGATGAAATTTGCCATCCGGGGCTTTAGATAGTGAACCCAATGCTTGGGCGAGATCAACATGCGGGATTGCGTACCCACGTCGTCGCCGATCCATATCATGTCCACACCCATCTCAACCAGCTTTTTGGCAGCCGTAAGATGATAGTTATAAGGGATTTCCAATATCTGATCGGCGAAATCGGGATTCAGAATGAAATCCGAGAGCAGGCGTTCGTAGCCGCGTAAAGCCCAGGCGCATTCGAAGATCGTGGTCACTGTAACGCCGACGATCCAGTATTCGTCTTTGAAATCCCGGATAACATGCTCGGCATCATTGTATAATTCCTGGCGATGAGGGTCAGGCCCTTTGTATTTATTAATTTCTTTATCGTCCGAGAGAGGGTGACCGGTGGGTTCGGTGTAATGGCCAACTCCGTAAGGGGTTTTATATTCGATTGGTTTCCATGTAATCCCCCACTCATCGGTATATGTACCGCTTTGTTGGTAGTAAGAGTTTGCCCAGCCAACCGAAACAAGCAGCATATCCTCCCCCAGGGCGCGTTCCAATTCATATGTGTTCCCGCCGCCGTGCGGATTGTGATCCCTTTGGCCTTTAACCTGTAGATCCGCCCTCAGCCGCTCTGCAAACTCGGGTGTAAAACTGACTTGCAGTGGACAGCGGTCGGGGGCCTCATGATTAAGAGCCGTCAGTATGCGTTCTCTATGTTTCATTATTAGCCCGATTTGTCAAGCCAATAAAGTCTTGGTTATGCTGACAGCCTGGCTGGCATCGGGTGCATAACCGTCAGCCCCAATGGATTTGGCATATCCCTCTGTCAGAGGTGCTCCTCCCACTATGACCTTTACAGTGTTGGGTAAGTCAGCCCTGTCCAGCGCTTCAATGACGTCCTTCATGTTGATCATCGTGGTACTCAACAACGCTGATATGGCGATAATGTTCGCGCCCGAGCGGGCAGCCTCGACAAATTTCTCGGGTGGAACATCATTGCCCAGATCCTGAATTTCAAAACCGGAACCTTCCAGCATCATCGCGACCAGGTTTTTCCCGATATCATGCAAGTCACCCTTGACTGTGCCGATGGCTACCTTGCCTCGCGATTTGACCTCGCCCTCCTGTAAATGCGGCTTGAGCAATCCGAGACCGCATTGCATTGCCCGCGCAGCGACCAACATCTCGGGAACGAAGAATTCACCTTCCTCGAAGCGTCGTCCGACTTCAGCCATGGCCGGGATCATGCCCTCATTCAGGATGACAACCGGATCGACTCCGGACCTTAGAGCTTCGTGTACCTTTTGCTGTACGATTTCGTTCTGACCATTGACCACGCCCTCGAACAATTCGTTTAGGGTTGCATTCATAGATAACTCCAGGTTTATGTCATTATGATTGATTGTAGAGAATGTCTTGATTAATTATTATTGACCGTATTTTCCATACTCCAGAGCTGTTTCGAACAGCGTCACAATGTTTTCTGGTGGAACTTGTGCCTGGATATTGTGCACAGCAGCAAAGACGAAACCGCCTCCAGGAGCCAGGTCGTCGATGCGACGTTTGACCTCGTCAGCCACCTCTGCCGGGGTTCCGAAAGGCAGGATATGCTGCGTGTCGACACCACCACCCCAAAAAGTTATATCCTTGCCGTAGGTCTGCTTTAGTCGTTTGGTGTCCATACCGCGGGCCGAGACCTGCACCGGGTTAAGGATGTCAAATCCAAGGTCGATTAGATCGGGAATGAGGTCGTAGGTGGCTCCGCAACCGTGGAAAAAGAGTTTGGCATCCGTCTTCTTTTTAATGGCTTCTACCAACCTGCGTTGTTTGGGTTTAATCATCCTGCGATAGGTGTCGGGGTTGATCATCCAGCCAGTCTGGGTGTTGACATCATCCCAATACGTAAAGACCTGGATATACTGCCCAACTTCGTCAAGATAGTTGTTGCACGAATCGATGTAAATATCAGTGATCTGCTCCATCAGGCGGTCGGCAAATTTGGGCTCGGCAACCAAAGCTATCAAAAAGTTTTCCATTCCAATCGTGCGGGCCGGCTGCTCGAAGATCCCTCCGCCGATCACAGCACTACCGACCAGGGCGTAATCGGTGTTCTCATAAAGATATTCTGCCTGCTCGCGCAGTTGAAGAATATATTCCCTGGAGTCAGGACGCGGCCAGTTATATCGGTCGAGTGCCTCCAGCGTAAATTCCTTGATCGGGAAGTCGACCCAATCAAAGTAATACCCTCCTTCTTTGGGCATGTGCAGTTTGGAGCCCCAACGATCGATAAAGGCGTAATAGCCACCCTCCTCGAAGACTTTCAATCCCGGCGCGGTGGCAGCCGGCAACTGGACCAGGCGGAAATCCACACCGAAGCGCTGCATTAACGCTTCGTCTACATATGGAAGCTGCTGGACGTTATCCAGCATAGTGATCTCTTCAAGTGGGATACCCAAATGTTTTTTAAGTGGGATATATGAGCTTCTTGTGATTGAAGAAACGATGGTCGCCCCCAGGTCAATCGGGATCCGATCTGGCTCTTTGTGATCGAGCGCCAGCATGACTCGTTCACGTGGGTTCATTCCCAGCTCCTTGATGTTGTTTGGTACGGTATTACGGGTGTTAAGACTGGAAATTCCAGTCAGATTAGCCCGCCCGTTTACCCAGGTATGTATGCATAATCACCGAGAGGACAATGATCAATCCGTAGATCAATTGGGTCCAGAAACCAGTCAAGCCGACAGCCACGGTCGCGGCTTCGATGGCGCCAATGATGAAAGCCCCGAGGAAGGTTCCCAGAATTGTGCCGACGCCGCCGAAGACGGACGTGCCGCCCAGGAAGACAGAGGCCAGGGTGCGCAAGAGTAACCCTTCGCCGAGGCTGGGCCAGAAATAGGCGACGTGAAAACTGGCAACCACACCAGCAAAGGCCGAGAGCAGACCCACTAGTATGAAAGCCTGGATGCGGGTACGCCCGGTGTTGACGCCCATCAGTTGGGCGCTTTGGGCGTTGTCACCAATTAAATAGATGTGCGCCCCAAATTTATGGCGGTTAAGCAGCACCCACCCGAGGATTGCTATGACGATCAGCCAAAGCATCTGCATGGGGAAGTAACCGCCGATTTTGCCAACCAGCACAGAGTATAAAAAAGTTTCTTTGATATAACTCAGAGTGTAATTCGCGCCTTGCGTTAGCACCAACACTGCCCCACGCCAGAAGAACTGCGTGCCGATCGTAGCAACCAGCGAGGGAATGCCAAATTTGACGATGATCAAACCATTAAGCCAACCGATGATGGCTCCAGCAAGCAAGGCAACGACAAAAGCCAAAATTACCCTCATCGATACGCTCTCTATACTGGTCTCTGTGGCATTATACGCAAATGAGAATGCCACCATGCCCATGGCCATGATCGATGGGAAAGAGAGGTCCATTTCGCCGGCGATGACCACCATTGTGAGTGGAATAGCCATGATCGCAAAGAAAGGAATGGTAGACATGAAAGCAAAGTAAATTCGAGACGACAGAAAAGTATTGGGGGCTGAAACGATAAAGACGATCCATAAGCCAAAGAAGACTCCCAGAATACCGAGCTGGGCGCCATTGGTGCGGATAAATTTTCCGAGGCTGAAAGTCTCTTTATAGGGCTGGCTGGCCTCGGAAGTGATTCCCTTGGTTTGAGAGCTCATTGCATTCATCCTTGTAAGTTAATTAGTCAAGGCTGCTGGTTTCTGCAACTCTAATCATTTTGTCCATCAACTTGTCCAGGGTGATGTTGTTGGTCATAAATTCACCGGCAATTCGGCCGCGGTCGATCACCACTACCCGGTCGGCTACGTTGTAGACGTGCAAGACATTGTGGTCGATGAAAATGGCCGACTTGCCCGCCTTCTTGATACCGAGCACAAAATTAACCATTTTGGCGGTTTCCTTGAGCGAAAGGCCCATCGTCGGCTCATCCAGGATGATGATTTCGGCATCAAAATAAAGCGCACGCACGATGGCAACTCCCTGTTTTTCACCGCCCGAGAATGTGCCGACGCGCGAATTTGGATCTACCGCCGAGGATGTGAAGCCCATGGATTGGTTCATCAATCGATAAGTTTCCTCTTTCATCCTTTGAACGTCAAGGAGTCCCCATTTATTTTTCAGCTCCCGACCCAGGAAAATGTTACGCCACAAGGTTTGCAGTTCGGCCAAGGCGCGCTCTTGATAAACCGTTTCCACACCCAATTGCCTGGCTTTGGGAACTGTGAGATGATCCACTTTTTGACCATTGAACAGAATCTCACCCGAGGTAGGCTGATAGTAACCGGTGAGGATCTTGATCAGAGTAGATTTTCCAGCGCCGTTATCGCCCAGCAGGCCGACGACTTCGTTCTGGCCCAACTGAAAGTTGACATCCTCAAGTGCCTGCACCTCTCCAAAAGATTTGGATACGTTTCTAAGCTCCAGGCGATAGTCCATATGATTATCTCCGTTTTAGCGTTCGATGAAACCGATTTTGCGGGAAGATCGCGCTAAATCATCAAAATTCATCCGCAGCTTTCTTGCCAAATTAGTTTTATGAGACAAGAATGCGCTGTTAACGCTAATAATACCATCTAAATTTTCTGGCGACGGCAAAGGCTAAGTGGCTAATTTGTAGCGATGTGGCTACAACGAACTGCGGAAACCTTGGAGCCACTTAGCCCTTGTAATTTTTTTCTAAACGCTGATTTTGCTAAGAAGAATAAACGTTAGAAAGGGGAAATGTCATCTACCCTATGCCGCAACCACCTTAAGATGCAGGGCACTTTGCTACGTTTCAAGGAACAATATACAAAGTGCCCTTACAATTTCGTGTTGTTGCGGTACTAGCGAATCTGTTTCTCGACCAATGGAGCCAGAAGTTCGACGTTGTCCTTATCGCCAAAGCCCGCGCCAGTGTTGATATGTAGACCGGCGAAAGCGTAGTTGTGGGTCAGGCAGATCTGCAGAACGCCAAAGTACCCTTGCAGCCACTGCTGCTGGTCGATCACCAGGTCGAGGTATCCAGAGCGGATGGCTTCCACAGCGTTACCGGACATATCAAAGCCGGCTGCGTAGGCATCATCCGGGCCGAGGCCAGCGGCTTCAAAGAAGGTCTGTACCGTGCCGGTCAGGTTGCCGTGATCGGTGATTACCAACTTGATGTCCGGGTTAGCGGAGATGATGCCGGTGAAGATCGGCACACCAGCGGATGCATCTTTGTTCGTGGCATCGTCAATTTCCTGATAGACCACTGTAACGCCAGCATCATCGAGAGCATCGTGAACGCCTTTTGTGCGCTCACCACGACCAGCCTGAGATTCCAGACCCCACAGGAGGGCTTTATCGCCAGCCTTCAGGCCTGCTCGTTTGACAGCTTCTTGGCCCAGGGCGTAACCCGCATCGTGCAGGATGGCACCAACGTAGCCATAGCCCTTGGTGGCATACTCGGCCTGAAGCTTGGCTGTTTGGGTATTCATGCTGGTGATGATGATACCTTCAGCCTCAGCCTCATCCACGATGTCTTTATAGGCTTCGTCACCGGGGTGCCCCATGATGGCAATGCCATCGGGCTTGGTGGCGATGGCTTCTTGTAACTGGGTAACCATCTTCGATGCATCCCAGTCGGACCAGAGGTATTCCACATTCGCGCCAGTGTCGGCAGCAGCTTGTAAAGCGCCGTTGTAGACTACGGTCTCAAAACCACCACCGGGCGAGCCACCTGGGAAGAAGACAATATTCGTGCCGGAGCACCATCCGCCTTCTTGCGCGGGGGCAGGACCTTCAGTGGTGGCGGGTTCAGTCACAGCGACTTCAGTCGGCGCTACCTCTGCAGTCGCTTGCGTTTCAGGCGCGGGTGCACAAGCTGACAGTATTATGGCCAGCAGCGAAAGTACAGCCACAAAGCGCGAAACTCGAATAAGCATTTGAGCCTCCTATTAGATGTTTGAAAGATATTCACTCACGATCGATACGTTTCTTTTCTCAACGCTTTTCTCTTCTCCAGTGCCTCCTTTCACTTACAAAATACGGCGTCAAAAGCAATAAGATCTATTTCGACATCTAAATTGCTAACGTTCCCGATAACGTTCCCGTTATCGTTCACATAGGCAGTATTATATTAGCAAAAAAAGAGGGGGATGTCAAGGTTGTGAAAATGTAACTTGACAAACCGCTGTAGATTTGCTATTATGTTATCGTTCCCGATAACGATAACACTGAATTGTGAAAAGAGGTTCATTCGAGATCATGAATGCCAACAAGCGCCCCACTATAAAACAAGTCGCGAAAGCGGCGGGCGTCTCCACTCAAACCGTTTCCAGGGTTATCAATGACCGCCCCGATGTTGCCCCGGAGACTCGTGAGCGCATTCAGATAGCTATCAATGAACTGGGTTATCAGCCGAGTGCATTAGCACGGAGTCTGATCCAACAGCGCAGCTATACGTTGGGTGTTGTTACCGCCGGGTTGAAATATATTGGCCCGTCTCGTACACTGAACGGCATAACTTCTGCCGCAGAAGAAGCCGGTTATTCTTTACTCTTAAAGGAACTTCCTCGCTTTGACGCTGATGACGTTGTGCCGATATTCCAGGCGCTTCTTTCCCGCCACGTGGATGGAATTATCTGGGCTGTACCAGAGGTGGGTGAGAATAGGAATTGGGTCGATAAACTATCCCTGGATTTGAAGATTCCAATTGTCTATCTTGCAATGGAGCCAAAGGAGAACATCTCCGCTGTATCCGTAGACAATTATGCTGGTGGACGAATGGCGATATCTCACCTGCTTGAGCAGGGTTATCGACACATTGGGCATATCTCAGGCCCAATGGATTGGTGGGAAGCACGCCAGCGTATGGTTGCGTGGAAAGATTCTTTGAGAGAATCTGGCTTTGAAGCCCGGCGTGAGCATTGGGCGGAGGGAAATTGGTCTTCGGCGAGTGGTGTTCAATCAGTTGAAAAGCTTTTTGAACAATATCTGGAGATGGATTCCATATTTGTTGCCAACGATCAAATGGCACTTGGCGTCATCCAGATTGTGTGTCAAAAAGGATTGAGAATCCCTGAAGATCTTGGAATCGTTGGCTTCGATAACATCCCCGAATCTGCCTTCTTTTGTCCTCCACTCACAACGGTGCAGCAAGATCAATATGCCGTTGGCAAAGTGGCTGTGGAGGAAACGATCAAAATTATCGAATCAGGCTGGCAGGGACTGGAACCCATCGATCCCAAGTCCATTATGCTGGCACCGACATTGGTTGTACGACAGAGTTCGGTCTGTGTAAAGGAATAAAGTGGAATACGACGGTGGAGAAGCCAATCCCACGGAGGAGGTTTGCGGTTCATCAAGTAACTTGGTGACCGGAGCCAATAACCTAACCTTTAGCCATGGAAACAATTCCAACTCCAACTGAAACTGAACTCAACATCAAATTATGGCGTATCCACAACCTGCTCGAACAATCCGGTTTGGACGCGCTCCTGCTCCGGCAGACAAGTAATTTTGCCTGGGCGACCTGCGGTGCATCTTCTTATATCAATCGCGCAGACCTGTTCAGCAACTCGTCCTTGTTGATCGCTCCAACAAGCCGCCACCTACTGACCGACAACATAGAGGCTTCGCGGTTGATGGATGAGGAAGGTCTCGCCCAACAAGGCTGGGAATTCCAGGTTTCCCCATGGTATGACGAAAAAAACAAAATATCCGAATTAACCAAAGGAATGAAGTTAGGCGCGGATACGAGCATTCCTGGTGCCCTGGATTTGTCTGCAGAAATCGCCTGGCTCCGTTCTCAACTGACTCCCGAAGAGGGTCGACGTTTTAGAACATTAGGAATGTTGTGCGCGCTAGGAATGCGGCAGGCCGTCGAGGCGATACGCCCCGGCATGACCGAATATGAAATCGCAGGAGTACTTTCGCAGGCAGTTGAAAGCAGGGGCGCGCAAGCCATCGTGAACTTAATCGCCACTGACGAACGTATCTTTTCTTATCGTCACCCTCTTCCAACTTCAAAAAAACTTCAGCAATATGCCATGCTGGTTCTATGTGGACGCAAATGGGGATTGATCTGCTCGCTCACGCGCCTGATCCATTTCGGCAAACTGCCCGATGAAGTTCGCCAAAAAGGGGGACTCATCGCTCATATCGATGCAGAGATGATCGCGGCAACGCGTCCAAATAACACGCTGGGGGATGTTTTCCATATTGCACAGTCGGCTTATAGATCCGCCGGATTTCCCAACGAGTGGCAATCTCACCATCAGGGTGGGTCGGCTGGGTACGCGCCGCGTGAGATCACAGCCACGCCCGAATCGACCCAACCTATTTTGCCTGGTCAGGCATTTGCGTGGAATCCATCCATCACGGGCGTAAAATCTGAGGATACGATCCTGGTCGGTGATCGATCAAACGAGATCATTACCGAAATGGCGGATTGGCCGACCATTGATGTTCAAATCAATGACCAGATCATGAGGCGCCCAGCTATTCTTGAAAAAGAGTAGTTGCAGTTATTAAGTATAAGAATGAATGAGGTATTTACCAGATGAAATCTGTTCGTTTGCACGGGACTGGAGATTTACGAATACATAAGGAACCGGTCCCTGTTGCTGGTGAGGGGGAGAAGTTAATCCGCGTGAAATCTGTGGGCGTGTGCGGCTCGGATTTACACTGGTTTTCCGAAGGCGAGATTGGTGATGCGAAACTGGAGCATCCGCTTGTACTGGGACACGAATTTGCAGGAGAAACAGTAGACGGTCAGCGCGTGGCGATTGACCCCGCTATCCCTTGCGGACGTTGTGAATTTTGTGAACACGGACACCCCAATTTATGTTCATCCCTGATTTTTGCGGGGCATGGAAAGCACGATGGTGCGTTGCGTGAATGGATGACCTGGAATGAGAAATGTCTCTTCCCGATTCCTGATTCATTTTCTTTTGCGGATGGGGCAATGTTGGAGCCGCTTGGAGTGGCGATCCATTCCGTTGATCTTGGAAAACTCAAAGCGGGGATGACGGTTGGCGTGTTCGGCTGCGGACCGATCGGTCTGCTGATCATTCAAATGGCAAAACTTTCGGGCGCGGCACAGATCATCGCCACAGATAAATTCGTCCATCGCGTGGAGGCGGCAAAAGCTTTCGGGGCGAGCCATGCCTTTTTAGCGGAAGACAGCCGCGAGCTTGCAGAGCCCGCGTTGAGCATAGTCGAAACGATCCGAGCGGTGACCAATGGTCGTGGAGTCGATGTAGCGTTCGAGGCGGCTGGAACACAGGATGCTGTTGATACATCCGTCGCCGCTGCAACCCCAGGTGGAAAAGTTGTACTGGCGGGCATTCCAGATGATGACAAAACCTCGTTCACTGCATCCAGCGCGCGCAGAAAAGGATTGACCATCAAACTTGTGCGGCGCATGAAGCACACCTATCCGCGCGCGATCGAGTTGGTGTCAAAGAGATTGGTTGATCTACGTTCGCTTGTCACGCATCGCTTTCCGCTTGAACAAGCCAGTGAGGCTTTTCGTGTGGCGGTGCAGCGCGAAGGATTGAAAGTTGTCATTGAATTGTGAGGGCATATGTCAAAATATACAATTGGCGTTGATTTTGGTACGGAATCGGGTCGTGCGGTTTTGGTGGATGTGAAGAACGGCAGGGAGGTTGCCACTGCTGTTTATCCATACTCGCATGGCGTCATGGATGAAAAGCTTCCCGATACAGAGATTCGTCTCGAACCTGATTGGGCATTGCAGGATCCGCAGGATTATGTGCGTGTGTTCCAGAACACGATTCCCACAGTGCTCAAAGAATCACGTGTAAACCCCGATGATGTGATCGGCATCGGCATTGATTTCACCGCCTGTACCATGTTGCCAACCAAAGCCGATGGAACTCCGTTATGTGATCTGCCTGAATATCGCGCGCATCCGCATGCATGGGTGAAGTTGTGGAAACATCATGCTGCGCAACCTGAGGCTGACAAAATAAACGAAACCGCGCGCGCAATGAACGAAGACTGGCTGGATCGCTATGGTGGGAAGATTTCATCTGAATGGTTTTTTTCGAAGGCGCTGCAAATCTTAAATGAAGCGCCCGAGATTTATTCTGCGGCGGATCGACTCATCGAAGCGGCGGATTGGGTCGTGTGGCAGCTCACAGGTGTGGAGACGCGCAACAGCTGCACGGCTGGATATAAAGCGATCTGGTCAAAGCGCGATGGATTCCCCTCGACAGACTACTTCGCTTCACTCCACCCGCAACTTGCCACCGTTATCAAGGACAAACTCTCCACTGACATTCGTCCCGTGGGCGAACGCGCGGGCGGGTTGACCGAGCAAGCGGCGCGGTGGACGGGTCTCAGACCTGGCACCGCTGTTGCTGTTGCCAATGTTGACGCGCATGTGGCTGTCCCTGCGGCGACAGTGACTGAGCCTGGACGCATGGTCATGATTATGGGCACATCCATTTGCCACATGGTGCTGGGTGCAGAAGAACACATTGTGCCCGGTATGTGTGGATATGTGGAAGATGGGATCATCCCCGGCTTCTTCGGTTATGAGGCAGGTCAGTCGTGTGTGGGCGATCACTTCGCCTGGTTTGTTGAAAACTGCGTTCCTTCTGCGTATGAGCAGGAAGCCAAAGAACGCGGCCTGGATATTCATCAACTGCTCGAAGAGAAAGCCGCGCAGCTCAAACCCGGTGAAAGTGGATTGCTCGCGCTTGATTGGTGGAATGGCAACCGTTCTGTGCTGGTGGATGTAGGTCTGACTGGTGTCTTGCTTGGTACCACGCTGGCGACCAAAGCTGAGGAAATCTATCGTGCATTGATTGAAGCCACTGCCTACGGCACACGCATCATTGTGGAAACCTTCCAGCAGAATGGTGTACCCATCCATGAATTGGTTGCTTGTGGTGGTCTGCCGGAGAAGAATAAACTGCTCATGCAAATTTATGCCGATGTGATCGGACTGCCGATCAAGGTCAGCGCCTCGAAGCAGACTCCTGCCTTAGGGTCGGCGATGTTCGGGGCGGTCGCGGCCGGCAAGGGCTTGGGAGGATACGACTCAATTTACAACGCGGCAAAGATGATGGCACATCTGAAAGATGAGACATATATCCCCAATCCTGAAGATCAAGGAATGTATGAGAAGTTATACGCGGAATACGTCATCCTGCATGATTATTTTGGGCGCGGCGCGAATGATGTGATGAAGCGCTTGAAGAATATCAAGGCAAATGCAAGGAAGTAAAAAATTATGTCATTGCGAGGGCGTTGGGCTTTCGCCCGAAGCAATCTCATCGTAAAGTTGGAGACTGCTTCTGGAAGACTCGCAATGACATGTGGAGAAACCCATGCTTGAAAAACTGAAAGAAGAACTGGTGCAATTGCATCTTGAATTACCGAAGCATAATCTCGTTGCGTGGACGGGTGGCAATGTCAGCGCACGCGATGAAGAAAGCGGTTTGGTGGTGATCAAGCCCAGCGGAATCCGTTATGAAGAACTGCGCCCTGAACACATGGTCGTGGTGGATTTGGATGGAAAGATCATCGAAGGCGATTTGAAACCGTCATCGGATACCGCCAGTCATCTTTATATCTATGAACATTGCGCAGATGTGAGTGGTGTGGTGCATACACATTCGGCGTATGCCACCGCGTTTGCGGCCGTCAACAAACCCATCCCGGTTGTGTTGACAGCTATTGCCGATGAGTTCGGTGGTCCCATCCCATGTGGCGGATTTGCGTTGATCGGCGATGAAGCCATTGGGAAGGTGGTTGTCGAAAGTATTGGCAAATCTCCTGCGGTTTTGCTCAAGAATCACGGCGTATTTGCAATTGGCAAGGATGCGAAGTCAGCGGTCAAAGCGGCTGTTATGACTGAAGATAATGCCAGGACAGTCTGGCTGGCAATGCAAATCGGTACACCTGATGAAATTCCACAAGAAGATGTTGAGAAATTGCATCAGCGCTATATGAACGTATACGGACAGTAATTTCACTGCGAAGCGCTTCGCGCGAAGTAGTCTCCTTGTAGCAGGAGATTGCTTCGTCGGGAAAAACCGCGAAGCGTCCTCGCAATGACAGCATTAGGAAAATTATAGGAGACGAAATCATGTTGGATCTAAGACAAAACGAAGTCTGGTTTGTAACGGGGAGTCAACATTTGTATGGTCCCAAAACATTGGAAACGGTCGCCGAACATTCGGGCGAGATTGCTGCCTTCTTAAGCGCTTCTGCACAAATACCCGTCCAGGTCGTTTTCAAACCAGTGCTGACAACACCCGATGCGATCCGTGAATTATGTTTGGAGGCGAACTCAGAGAAAAAATGCGTGGGGTTGATCACTTGGATGCACACTTTCTCACCTGCCAAAATGTGGATCGCCGGGTTGAGCCTGCTCAGGAAACCATTCCTGCATTTGCACACACAATACAATCGCGAAATTCCCTGGCCAGAGATTGACATGGATTTCATGAATCTGAACCAGTCCGCGCACGGCGACCGTGAGTTTGGATTCATCGGCAGTCGCATGCGACTCGACCGCAAGGTGGTCGTTGGCTATTGGCAGGATGATGACGTTCAAGAAAGCATCGGCGTTTGGATTCGCGCCGCCTGTGCATGGGCGGATGCGCAAGGCGCAAAGATCGCGCGCTTCGGCGATAACATGCGCGATGTGGCGGTGACAGAAGGTGATAAGGTCGAAGCGCAGATACAACTTGGATATGATGTTTATGGTTATGGGGTGGGTGAATTGGTTAAAGCTGTTAACGAAGCATCCAATGTTGAAATTCAGCAGACGATAGAAGCCTATCTTGACGAGTATGATGTCGTTCCCACACTCCAGCCTGGCGGACAAAGATATGATTCACTCATCGAAGGTGCGCGCATCGAAGTGGGCTTGCGCAGCTTTCTTAGCGCGGGCAATTTCAAAGCATTTACAACCACGTTCGAAGATCTGCATGGATTGGCGCAACTGCCCGGCTTGGCTGTTCAGCGTTTGATGCGTGATGGATATGGCTTCGGTGCGGAAGGTGACTGGAAAACGTCTGCATTGGTGCGCGCGATGAAGGTGATGAGCGCCGGATTAAAAGGTGGAGTCAGTTTCATGGAGGATTACACCTACCATTTCAGTGCAACGGGCGGCAAGGTGCTGGGAGCCCACATGCTTGAGATCTGCGAATCGATCGCATCCAGCAAACCCAGATTGGAAATTCTGCCACTCTCCATTGGCGGGAAGGCTGATCCCGTGCGCCTGATCTTTGATGCGAATACTGGTCCCGCAATTGGAGCGTCCATCATGGATATGGGTCAGCGCTTCCGCATCGTCGCGAACGTTGTGGATGTTGTGCCAACCGATGCGCCTCTTCCCAGACTTCCAGTTGCGCGCGCGTTATGGATTCCGCGTCCGAATCTCAAGGTTGCTGCAGCCGCATGGATCTACGCGGGTGGCGCGCATCACACTGGCTTCAGTTACTCCGTTACGCCCGAGCATCTGCGCGATTTTGCTGAAATGGCGGGAATCGAATATTTGCTCATCAACGAAGACACCCATATTGACGAATTCAAAAAGGAACTGCGCTGGAACGATCTGTATTATCACCTGGCGAAGGGAATATAAATCTGTATGAAGAAATAGACATGCGCTGTAGTTTTCTCCCTTGTGCTGTTTAGCCTGTTTTTGGCTGCATGTAGTTCAACCCCGACACCGACTGCTGAAACCAGCAAGCCCGAATGGTTTGGCTTCGAACTCACTGACGTGCAGACCGGCGAGACCTTTACCATGGACGATTTTGCCGGAAAGGTTGTGCTTGTTGAAACCATGGCTATGTGGTGCCCCAACTGTGTCGTGCAGGCGAACGAAGTGAGAAACCTGCACAACCTGCTTGGCAATCCGGATGGCCTGGAATGGCATTTTGCTGTTGCCCAGCCTGAAGTTGCACGTGCGCTTGCCAACTTATACAGCGCACAATATTTGAATCCGCCGCTCTCGCCCATGCTGATCATTGATCGAGACACTAATGTCCATCAACTGGAATGCGGGTAAAGAAGGCGGAAGCGCTTCAAGAGATGATTGAACCGTATTTGAAACCATAACAAGTAATGCAAACCATACCAGCTTTAGTATGCCGTCACATTTGATCATTTACAGGATTTTGCTGACATTGCTGATATGGAATTCCTGTTGATTGACGAGAATGCCTACGTGGAAGAATTCAGGAAAGAATTGCATTGGAACGATCTGAATTATCAAGTGGCAAATGGGCCATAAGTTGACATGGTACCCCCCCCCAAAAAAAACGTGGTCAATTTGCCCCTAGTAGAGCGAGTTGATCCTTGGAGAAGATGGTTATCCATTGCTCAAACGACTGAACGATACCTGTCATTTGGCCGCGCTTGCTTAACATCCCTTGTTTATGCAACTGCTCGCGAACAAAGAGTATTTTCAAGACATGCCGCCGGGTTACACCTGTGCCTCCCGAAGGACACCGTCCGTGCCGCGAGCACGTCGGCCGTCCGCCCCGCAAGGGCGTCGGCCCGAGACGGGGGTGCGAGACGGCATCGGGACGCTGTGCTGCACAATGCAGGCAGCCCCTCGATCACCATCAGTCTCACCCAGGCGCATAAACAGCATCCTTACTTCGCTTACCTGCACCAATATTTTGCCAAAATATTCAGAGACAATCTGAAGAAGGAAACCATTGTTATTGGTTCGAACTACTCTGTATTCGGCAAAGGCAAGAACAAACTTCAAGCGGTCAACCCGGAACACAGCGCCCTGCTTGCCTATGGCGCCCATAACATTGCCAAAGGATATACGGATACGGTTGCTCTCGGACGACAGTCATTGGCTGATCCGCTCCTACCGTTGAAGCTACGCGAAGACCGCGAGCATGAGAGCAACTTCTGTTCTGCTTGTGAAAACTGCCTTGAGCTGCTTATCCAGCAAATCGGTCGGCTGCTGTACCTATAACAAACACTATACCGACGTATTAGTCAAAACCTGTAAGGAAAAAGGAAAACTTAAGGCAGCCCATCGTAAGATCGGAAATTTTATGTTATTCAAAACCTGCCTTTTCACCCCTTTGGCAGGTTTTTCGTTGTGTACCGGGCAAGCAGGAATCCGCTTTCGTCGGTCTCGCAAATTTACAGAACCCGCCGCACAAATGGCACGGATTCAGGATTCTTGCTCATAACCTGGAGGTCGCTGGTTCGAGTCCAGCCCCGCAACTTTTTAGTAACCAGAACTCGCAATGCTATGTTTTTTTGTTCAACCTCTTGACTTTTTTCTTTTTTTTTGTACAATTAGTTTGTCGTATCAACCAACTATCTGCTGTAATTGTTGTTTTCCTTCAGGTTGCCTCTTTTTGAAATGATGCCCAGGAACCAACATGGTCACCCATAATCACTATCGTACCGGCGATCAATCCCTTGTGCGTGAAATTAACCTTTCGGTGATTATGAGACATCTGCGCACAAACGCGCCAATCTCGCGTGCCGCACTTGCGGAAATAACAGGTCTAAACAAGACCACAGTTTCCAGCCTGGTAAATAAATTAATCGAGCGCCAAATTGTGCAAGAAGTTGGCCTTACATCAAAAAATACGGGGCGCCCCGCTATCCTGCTGAAACTAAATCCAACCGCGGGGTTTATCGTTAGCTGCGAGATTGGAGTGGATTTTATTCTGGTCATCTGCACAGACTTTGCCCCTGAGATCATATGGCGTCACGAAGAACATATTGATCCCACTATCGGCCAGCATGCGATCCTCGATCGCGCGCTGGCCATTTTGCATCAGGCGATTGAGGTGGAGTGCCCTGCATGTGGCACGCTCTTGGGTATGGCAGTTGGAGTACCTGGCCTGGTTGATCAGGCGACTGGGACGTTGTTGCTTGCGCCCAACCTGGGGTGGAAAGATCTACCTATACGCGCCATATTACAGGAGTCGTTCAATGTACCCTTGTTTGTTGACAACGAGGCCAATATATCTGCCTTGGGTGAGCACTACTTTGGTGCAGCACAGGGTTATGAAGAGGTACTGTATATTAGCGCAGGAGTCGGTTTAGGTGGGGGAGTTGTGCATGGTGGCCGTGTATTCAGCGGTGTGACCGGAGTTGGCGCCGAGTTCGGTCACATGACATTGGATCCTGATGGAGAGATCTGCAAGTGTGGCAACCAAGGTTGTTGGGAGACCCAGGTGAGCCAGCAGGCGCTTTTTTGCCACATCTGGAGACGTATCGATCAAGGGGAGACCAGCAGATTGTTTGAAATGACTGGCGGCAGGCGTGATTCACTGACAGTACCATTAATTGTG
>Ga0209521_10001662_pt1 | contig 18103 bp, 15 predicted proteins | sample Rifsed19ft4_FD_184016 | JGI IMG/M metagenome (GOLD analysis project Ga0209521, IMG submission 184016) | Soil microbial communities from Rifle, Colorado, USA - sediment 19ft 4 (version 2) | ecosystem: Environmental > Terrestrial > Deep subsurface > Rock core/Sediment | place: Rifle, Colorado...
CCATTGCAGAGGAACGAGGCGCTGTAATAGCAATGCGCCTAGGACGAAGATCGCCCAGGTGACAAGCAAGGATGACCAGCTACCAGCCAGAAGGGTGGTGTCGGTTTGCTTGACTTCTCCGGCGAAGAAGGTCGGGATGTAGTAGCCGTAGAAGATCCAGAAACCCATGATCAATCCTGCCAGGGTCATTACAGCGACATTGGGGTTGATTACCATGCCGTTCTCTTGCGCCAGGGCGATGCGGGCAGCGAAACTACCCTCACCCATAAAACGATCCCAGGCAGCCGGGAAACTATCCGCCGCAGCAGTGCCGAGCTGGAAATAAAGGATCACCCAGGCCAGCAAGCCCAGGAAGAATCCGACTTCCAGAATGCGGACGATGGTGCGGGTGGGCAGGATCATCGTAAAAAAGGTGATCAAGGCGCAAATCGTGCCGAGCACGATGATGCCGGTGGGTGTAGTGCACCAATCCGCAAATGAGAGCAAACCCGGGTTGTTGAAAACGATGCCCATCGTGCGGGCCAGGACTGGCAGGGCGGTCTTAGGGATCCAGGCGATCAGAGCGCCAGCAACCATGGCGCTGAAGATGACCAGCGTCCAGCTGGCGCCAAAGGCCAGGGGGGCGCTCAGCACACGGCTGGCCAACGTATAGTCGGCAGCCGAGCGGGGCATGGCGGCGCCGATGCTCGAATAGGTGTAGGCGTGGAACAGGCAGAAGATCATGGCGACGGTCAGGACACCGATGATACTGCTGCCTGGCCAGACACCGGCCACCCACGAGAAGGGGATTAATCCTGATGAGGAGAGACTAATGCAGTGAACGCCGAAGACCATGGCGCCAAAAACGCCGATGGTACGCACGAGGCCCGAGCTCTTGCGAGCGTAAAGCTTGCGATCGCCGGGCACTGCTCCTTTTTGGGGAGAAACCATCTCAGCCATTTGATTTGCCTCCTGCATTTAAATATGGATGTTTCAATGAAGATCACACAAGAAATAGCGATGGAACAATATTTATTAATTGTTCATCATCCTCCTTTCATGCTCTGGGTTGGGCAATTAAAAGTACAAGCGCTCAAATTCCTGATCTCCTTGCCAATCAATTTCAGAGCTGATCCGGGCATAATCGCTGCGCAGAAAATCCTGGGCGAATTCGACCGGTTTGCAATCACTTGTTTGATAAATGACACGGGAGACCATTAAGAGAGGAAAGCCGTCTGGAACGCGCAGCTGCTCGGCAATCGGTTCATTAGCCGCTACAGCTTCAAAGCTTTGTTGGATATGGGAGAATTGAATCTTATAACCTTCTGTGAGCAGGTCATAGATATTGGTTTTTTCCAGGTCGTATTCTTCGATTTGGGGCAGGCGCGCGCAGGGGAAAAAGACCCGTTCGACAACGCATGGGACGCGATTCGCCAAGCGTAGGATGGCTACTCTATAGAGAGCATCTCCTAATTCCACTTCAAGCCTTTCAGCCAAACGGCGGCTGGCTGGGATCTGTCCGAACTCGAGTAACTGGCTCGTGGCGGCTATGGCGCGCGTATGCATTGCCTGGAGGTAATTGATCAGTTCGCGAACATTGTAAGTCACGCGCGGCTTGGCGACGTAAGTCCCGGAGCCGTGGCGGCGCTCCAGGATGCCTTCATTGACCAACTCGGTGATCGAACGGCGAACGGTCATCCGGCTGACCCCCAATTCCTGGCTGAATTCGCGTTCGGAGGGTAATTTCGTTTCCGGAGGTATTTTGCCGGTTAAGATGAGTTCGGCAATATACTCCTGAATCTGGACATATAGCGGTTTATTCAGGTGTTCGTTGAGCAATTCAAGCGCTCCTTGCCAAAGCAGGTGACCCGCTACTTGAATTTACCGACCAGGATATTAAGTGGTTGGTGGTATAGTCCGAAACCTGTTAAAGATCGTTGAATACCAGTATATTTGTTTATTTCCCCCATGTCTATATGATTATATAGCAATTATTTAGAAATTCAAGAGGGAATTACTATAAAATTCGTGAAATCCGCCGAGCCAATCTCTACCCGGGACAGATCACGATATATACCACTTTAATTTAACAACCTCGATAGAAGAAAGGCCTTTCAAGTGGTATATTGTTCGCTAAGCCGGTTGAATTTGCGCAGGACTTCCTGCATGCGGTCATGCGGTAAGGCATAGACAGTGTTGCCATTAATGTCGGTCATCGTCTGGGCTGTGACCATGACATTGACGATGGCCTCCTCTCCTGGCGTCGTATATCTCTCCTGAACTTGACAAATTTGATAATTAATTATATAGTTAAGTACTTTTAACCAATTAATGTACTTAACTATGACTGATCCCCAGCAATTCACCCAGGTTTTACACGATTGGGCGGAGATATTCATGCGCCGCTCGATGCGCGATTTTATTCAGTTATCCAAGGACTCTGGCCTTTCAGTGACTCAGCTCAGCACCTTGTTCCGGCTGCATCACAAGGGCTCCTGCGGTGTTTCCGAAATCGGCGACCATTTGGGCATCACGAACGCCGCGGCCAGTCAAATGGTCGAGCGGCTGGTGCAGTGGCGCTTACTAGAACGGTCTGAGGATCCCCGAGATCGGCGTGTCAAGCAACTGACCCTGACCGAAAAAGGTGAGGAGTTAGTCCAGGAAAGCATCCAAGCTCGCCGGCGATGGATGGAGGAGCTAACCAATGCATTCAATCCGCAAGAACAAGGACTGATCATCGCTGCCCTGACAATTTTAACTGCCGCGGCCCGGCAGCTCGAGACGAGTAAGAGAACGAAGAATGGATGACGAACGACAAATGACGAAGGAGACTGATATTGCGTAATTCACGAACAACCGACCGGCGCCCCCAGGTGGATAAGAAGGCCCTGGGACGGGCGATTCGTTACCTGGGGCACTACCGTTCCCTGGCGATTCTGCCTTATCTGTTCCTGGTGATAGCCACAACAGCCCAGTTGATGGTGCCGCGCATGGTGCGTAACATCATTGACGCGGTCACCCAAGGGGCGATCGCCAACGCGCTCATCCCTCGATTCGGCAGCATCCCCGACGCCGTCCAATCTCGCATCTTCACTGCGTTAAGCATTACTAAAGAGCAACTGTTCTACTATTATGATAATGCTGAGCGCCTTCTGATCAACGCCGGAGTCGCTATACTGATCTTTGCTATCGTTCGAGGGTTATTCGCTTTCCTGCAGACTTTTACTGCAGAACGCAACTCGCAGAGTGTGGCCTTCGATCTGCGCAACGAGCTGTTTGCCAAGATCCAGAATCTGTCTTTTTCTTACCACGATCGCACCCAGACTGGACAGCTCATGGTACGGGCGACCGATGATGTCGAAAAAGTACGCTTGTTCATCGGCCAAGGCCTGCTGATGGCAGTCGGTGCTTTGATCTTGCTCAGCGGAACGTTGATCATACTATTTACCACGAATCTTCGGTTGACCCTGGTTGCGCTGCCAATCCTGCCGCTTGCCTTGATCATGTTCTTGGTCTTCGGCGCAGTCAGCGGCCCGCTTTTCATCAAAGTGCAAGCGCGCCTGGACAGACTTAATACTATCTTGCAGGAGAACTTGGCTGGGATTAAGGTCGTTAAGGCGTTTACGCGCGAGAAAAGCGAACAGGTAAAGTTTGAGCAGGCTGCTGATTCCTTAATGAATCAGCAGATCACTGTTTCTCGGTTGTTTAGCTTTCTCTTTCCGCTGATCATCCTGGTCGCCAGTGTGGGACAGACGATCGTGCTGTATTATGGAGGCAGGCAGATTTTCGGCAGTACTCTCACTCTGGGGGAATGGCAGGAGTTCAGCCTGTACCTGGTCTATATTTTTTTCCCAATGGCGATGTTGGGGATGATCATCACGCAAATGTCACAAGCTTCTGCTTCGGCAGGGCGTATCTTCGAAATTCTAGATGCGGAGAGTGAGGTAAAAGATAAACCGGGTGCGATCGTCTTGCCTGCTGTAGAAGGTCATGTCGTCTTTGAAAATGTCACCTTCCGTTACTTCGCCAGTGGTGAGCCCGTGCTCAAAGACATCGATTTTCAGGTGAAAGCAGGACAAACGGTGGCATTGTTGGGCGCGACCGGCTCTGGAAAGACGACCATCATTAACTTGCTGCCCCGATTCTATGACCCCAGTCAGGGTTACATCACGATCGATGGCTACGATATAAGGGAGGTGACTCTCGACTCCTTACGCTCCCAGATCGGTATTGTGTTGCAAGAAAGCACCTTATTCGCCGGGACAATTGCTGAAAACATCGCCTTTGGCCGCCCGGATGCCACTTTAGAAGAAATACAGGCTGTGGCGAAAGCAGCCGCTGCCCACGAATTCGTCTTAGCTTTCCCGGATGGCTATGACACCCCGGTAGGCGAGCGCGGCGCAACCCTGAGTGGAGGGCAGAAGCAGCGCATCGCCATCGCACGCGCCCTGCTCATGAACCCGCGCATCTTGATCCTGGATGATTCGACCAGCAGCGTCGACCTGACGACTGAAGCCCAAATCCAGGAAGCGCTCGATAAATTAATGAAAGGCCGTACCAGTTTCGTCATCGCCCAGCGCATCAGTACCGTGATGAACGCTGACCTGATCCTGATACTGGACAAAGGCCAGCTGGTCGCCCAGGGGCAACACGAAGACCTGCTCGAAACCAGCGAACTCTACGCTGAGATTTACACATCACAACTGATTAGTGATGTAGAGGTCGAGGCTGAACCAGAACTGGAGATAGCACTATGAAGGGCAGGCGTCGATTAATTGAATTGGAGGCGCATTAATGTTTCATGGTGGAACAGAAGGTTTACGCAGAATCATGAGCCAAGACACCCTGAAACCCAGGAGGTTGGGAGAGACTCTTGGTCGTTTCGGAGGATATTTCAAGCCTTATTGGCCAATCTTAATCCTGGCAGGTCTCTTGGTCATCGGGTCGACCTGGGCGCAAGTAACCGCGCCGGAGCTGCTTGGACAGGCCGTGGACTGTTATTTCAGCCCGGCGGCAGCCTCTGCTTTTGGAAATCTCCCCGGCGCCTCCGAGGAGGGTGCGACAGCCAGCGCAGCAACCAACTGTACTTACACCGATGACCCTGCTAGGTTGACAAATGAAGAACGGGTGGGTGGATTCGGTGGCTTGATTCTACGCATCATCGGCCTGTATGTCATGACATCCTTACTCACCGGCCTGACTTTTTACTTGATGAGCTGGTCCGGCCAACACGTCCTGCGCCAGATGAGGGTCGGATTGTTCCGTCACCTGCATCGCCTTTCCATAGGCTATTACGCTGAGCACGAGGTGGGTGACATAATGAGCCGCATCACCAACGATTCGGACACCATCCAACAGGCGTTCAGCTTCGCATTGGTCAATGTGCTGAGTGGTGTGCTGCTACTCGGTTGGATTGCCTATAATATGCTGGCTAGAAGTATGCCGTATGCCTTGCTCAGTCTGTCTGTGGTGCCATTGATGATAATTGCGACGGTCTGGTTTTCATCGCAGGCGCGCAAAGCCTTCCGCAGCACGCGCCTCCAGATGGGTTCGGTAAGCACGGAGTTGCAGGAGACTATCTCCTCAGTGCGAGAAGTCCAGGCCTTCAGCCGGGAGCAGGAAAATATCCAGAACTTCATGGAGACTAACGCCGCTAACCGGGACGCCAATATCCGGGCAGTTTCGTTTACCAGCGCCCTGGCGCCAACCCTGGAAGCCTTGGGATACCTGGCTCTGGCGATCGTGACCTGTGTGGGGGGGATCGCCCTGTTGCGCGGCCAGACTTTGTTCAGCACTACCGTTTCGTTCGGTCTGATTGTCACTTTTCTGGCATATGTGCAACGCTTCAACCAGCCGATCCAGCAAATTTCTGTGCTTTGGACCAATATTCAGAACGCTATCGCTGGTGGTGAGCGCATTTTCAACCTTCTGGATATCGAACCTGACATTGTGGATGCGCCAGAAGCTCAGGCTTTACCGCAGATCGTAGGCAGAGTCGAGTTCCAAAATGTCTACGCTGCCTACAAGAAGGACGAGAGCGTCTTGAACGGAATTAGTTTTACCGCGGAGCCGGGACAAACTATCGCCGTGGTCGGGCCGACCGGCGCGGGGAAGACGACCTTGATCAATCTGATCCCTCGCTTTTACGATGTGGCAGGTGGAGCGGTATTGATCGATGGCCTGGATGTGCGTTATGTGACCACCGAGTCGCTGCGCAAGCAGATCGGCATCGTGCTACAAGATACATTTCTCTTCAGCGCCACTGTGATGGAGAACATCCGCTTCGGAAGACCTGAGGCAACCGACGAGGAAGTAAAAGCTGCCGCCAGGTTGGCCCATGCGGATACCTTCATCGAGCGCTTGCCTGATGGATACCAGACCGTGCTAGGCGAACGCGGCAGCGGCTTAAGCCAGGGGCAACGCCAGCTGCTGGCAATCGCCCGGGCTGCCTTATCTGACCCACGTATCTTAATCCTAGACGAGGCCACCTCCAGCGTAGATACCCGTACTGAGCGCATGATCCAAAAAGCCCTGGAGAACTTGCTCATGGACCGCACAAGCTTCGTCATCGCTCACCGCCTGAGCACCATTCGCAATGCTGACCTGCTGTTGGTGCTGGATCAGGGGCAGATCGTCGAGTGTGGGAAGCACAACGAACTGTTGGCGCGTCAGGGCTTCTACTACAACCTTTATATGAGCCAATTCCGCCGCCTGGAGCCGGAAATTTCGGTTAGCGGAGATGGGCACAAAGCTGGAGAGCTGGCGACTGTCTAGATATGGAAGACCAACAGCTCAATGGTAAGCCTTTCTAGCAGAGGTAATCAAATAGGCCGGCAATCGACTTGCCGGCCTTTGGTTATATAGCGCCTTTGTCTTCCTCACACGCTTAATCTACATTATAGCCTGCCAGGCCGAGGCCTGTTTTTTGGATCACGTGAAGAGCTTTATAAAGGGTTGGTTTTTCGGCCAACGCCCGGTACTGGAACAAACGCAGAATAGTCATCAGATCGCGCCATTCAGAGGTAAATTTCTCAGGAGCAGCAATGACTTCCCAGGCTTCTGTAAGGCTGGCGGAAAGGAATTCCGACGCGCTCATACTGGTCAATTCATCATCCAGGGCTTTGACAATCTTCTCAAACTCGCCCTCGTCGAGCCAGATTCCCTGGCACTGAGTACAGTAATTCACCTCGACACCTGTTTCTCCATAACCAAGGGCAACCAATCTGGTACCATCTTTCGGGCATAGGATGCCCCTTAAATCCAATTTGAATTGATCTTCGTGTTTCCAGATTTCAAAATCCAGCCAGACCGCATCTGGCTCAATTGTATCTTTGGCTTGTAGGAATTCAGCCTGTTCAAACCAGATGCCTTTACATTGTGGGCATTCTTCTACCTGAACACCCCCCATATCACGCCGAATCATCTCAATTTTATCGTTTGGACACTGCATAGTCTCTACCTCTCATAGGGATTCGAAGCAAGTTTATCATATCTCGACATCTTATCAGATTCAAAAGGAAGGGATATAATCAGGCCCGGCCTACTTCGGCTATTATCCAACAGTCAGTGAGATCACCGTGAAAGGGTAAACCTGCTTATGTTGAATGTTTCGAAAAGACAAATCGTCCATCTCGCCATCCTTATGGCTGCTTTAGTTTTAAGTGCGTGCGCTGGGACCTCTCCGGCAAACAGTACACCGAACGTGGTTACAGTTATCCAGACTATACCGGTGGAAGTGACTCGCATCGTGGAGATCACGCAAGCGGTGGAAGTGACACGCCAGGTTGTCGTGACGCAAATCGTCGAGGTTCCAGTCACAGTCACGCCAAGCCCAACCGCGGAGGCCACTCCAACGCCAACTATGCCGTTATTCCCAACCTTTACCCCCGCCCTGGCTACTCAGATCACTCCGCAGGGCAAAGGCGATGGGTTTACCCCCTTTTTCATAGTAAACCAGACACAGGATCGAATGGAGGTTTATATCACCGGCCCTCTGACGCCTGATCCGGTTGCGCTCTCGCCAGACTCATCCTTTAAGATTTTCCTTCGGGAAGGTGAATATTCCTATTCTGTCTGGCGGGATGGTAAAGTTGCTTACGTAGGGGGATTCCGCATCACGAATATTGACAAGCACCAGCTGATCTTGCACGAGGATAAGGCGGTCTTTTGGATACCCTAATAAGTATGATTAGCCAGCAGTCCAACTGCTGGCTAATCGATCGCCAACTCAGCGAATGATGAGATTACTCGTTGAAGGAAAAAGTCGATTCGGCGTAATAGCGGATACTGTTAGCAGCCATGCGCTCCATTAGCCAGGCTTGTAACCACTCTCGCTTTTTTTCAAGTGTCCAATCCACATTTAGAACCTCGAGGGGGATGTTTATATTCAAAGCCCTGGCTGGGATGATATGGCGCGTGATGCCACTGGGGATTTTATAACCATTCCGGATGGCGTGGAGAATATCTTCAGGACGATATCTAGGAAAAATTACTAGGGCGGTAATTCCGGGATAATAAGGAGCCTGAATTTCCCAAATATCGTTCGAGGCGCGAAAAATGTCCGCCCGACCCTTGTAGGCGTTAACGAGATCGTTCAAGATATGCAGATCGCCTGGTTGGTTCTGTGTTGGGAAGGCTACCATGCGAACCCCACTTTCGCAAACGATATAGGCGATGGCCTCTTTGTCACCTAAAGCTTTCCGGGCTTCTAATAATGTACAGGGTCGCAGGTTTGCTCTGCTTACCTGCGAAAGCGCTCCTTCAAAATCCTCCAAGGGCATTCCAGCGACGACATGGTACCAAGTATCTAAGACGACTCCTGGATCGTCATAGCGGACAATCTGGGCAACAATATGGGGGATGCCCATCTGGGCGAAGGCTATGACCCGATTGGCGCCATCTAGGACAACAAACCGGTCACTTTCTGGGATAGCGGCGACAACAGGTGGATTTTTCAGACAGCCATCTTGAAGAATGCGCTGGGCCAGACGCTCAATCCGGCGTGGGTCGCAGTCTTCATGAGGCAGCAGCGCCTCTGTCGCCAGCATTTGTAGATCTGGTAAAGCGGTACTATCTCGCATAGTGATATTGTGAAAAGAGATTGGTTTGAAGAATTTTGGGCCAGCGGATCAATTGCTGGCCCATCGTGTAACAAGCCAATTGCCTTAATTCCCCCAGGCAACCGGGGGATCGATGAACTCCTTGAGTTCTAAGCGCCAGTATCCGGTTTTTTTCTCAACTTTATTGGTCAGGGTTGCGCCTTCGAAGGGTACCCATTTCTTGCCATCATAGTAAGCCAGTCGAAGGGGCTTGTTCCTGCTATTCGCTGTTGCAGTGTCTGATGGGGTGTAATCGATCTCGAGTACAAAGTGTTTGCCTGCATTTGACTTGACGTTCCGATTTGCGGCCACCGGTTTGCCGGTGGTTTTATTTTTCAGCCCAAGAGTGAGCACCACGCGGATGACAGTAAAATTGTGGGGGTTTTCCGTCGGTTTGATGGGAGGGGTGTCCTTTTCCAGCGCCTCATACGTGCCGGTAAGGTCGGATGGGATGGTAAACCTGACACTTGGATTGGTTAGAGGTCTTGCCATAATCTATCTCCTTTGGATTGAAGTTCTTATACGAGGATTCCTGCGTTGATATTAATTATATCGCATCTTGAATATGGTCTTGTGATGGGCCGAGAGTTGGAGTATTTACACTTAATTACACCAAATTGTTAAAATTGCTAAGGGAATCATTGGTCTGTGAAGATTTTCTATTGACTTTTCCTAGGGATCAATCTACACTAATCACGTGCCAGCCTTATTAGCACCATGTGGGAAGCGGTAGTAAAGAACGGCGCTTGACAAATACATGGATCAGGGCCAAATATTGCTCACATTCTCCCGGTTCGGAGTGAAACGATGAAGAAATTGATCAACCATCCAGAAGATGTTGTTCGAGAAGAGCTGGAAGGGCTCGCTTTTGCTCATCCCGAGCTGATCAAAGTCCATTTCGACCCGAACTATATCGCCCGGGTAGAGGCTCCAGTCAAGGATAAGGTAGCCCTTGTATCGGGGGGCGGATCTGGGCACGAACCGATGCACGGTGGGTTTGTCGGGTATGGGATGTTAGATGCTGCTTGCCCGGGAGCCGTGTTCACTTCGCCCACGCCTGACCAGATGCTTGAAGCAACAAAAGCAGTGGATGGCGGTAAAGGAGTTCTTTACATTGTCAAAAACTACACGGGAGATGTGATGAATTTCGAGATGGCGGCTGACCTGGCGCGCATGGAAGGCATTCAGGTCGAGAGTGTGGTGATCGACGACGACGTCGCCGTGCAAAACAGCCTATATACGGCCGGGCGGCGCGGTGTGGGCAGCACGGTTCTGGCTGAGAAAATCTGCGGCGCAGCTGCTGAGCAGGGTCGCTCACTGAGCGAGGTAGCAGATATCTGCCACAAGGTCAATCATTTTGGGCGGAGCATGGGCATGGCGCTGACCTCCTGCACGGTACCGCACGCCGGGAAACCCACTTTTGATCTACCTGAAGACGAGATGGAGATCGGCATCGGTATCCACGGCGAACCAGGCCGGAGACGCATGGATTTGAAACCTGCTGATGAAATCGTGCAAATGTTGATCGAGCCGGTGATCAGCGACTTACCTTACAAGTCCGGGGACGAAGTCCTGCTGTTCGTCAACAGCATGGGGGGTACACCGCTGATCGAACTGTATATCGCTTACCGCCAGGCCCATCAAATGGCTATTAAACATGGTTTGAAGGTTGTCCGCAATCTGATCGGCGCCTATATCACCAGCCTGGAGATGGCGGGCGTTTCGATCACCTTGCTTAAGCTGGACGAAGACCTGAAAAGTCTGTGGGACGCACCGGTTCACACTCCTGGGATACGTTGGGGGATGTAATGGCAATTTCCAGGGATGATGTGGTTTTGTGGATTGAAACCTGCGCGGCAGTGATGGCCGGGGAACGAGCTTACCTGATCGAATTGGACGCGGCGATCGGCGATGCTGACCACGGGGCCAATATGGACCGTGGCTTCCGTGCCGTCATGGAAAAAATACAAGGGATAGCTGATCAGGATATTGGCACGATTTTAAAAACTGTCGGGGTGACCCTGGTATCTACAGTCGGGGGCGCAGGCGGGCCGCTGTATGGCACTTTTTTCCTCCAGGCGGGGATGAAGACCCTTGGCAAGATGGAAATGAGTCTGTTGGACTGGACCGCTGCCCTCGGTGCAGCAGTGGACGGAGTCATTGCCCGTGGGAAGGCTGAACCTGGAGACAAGACCATGATAGATGCGTTATCCCCAGCCGTAAACGCGCTCCAGCAAGCCATCGAAGCGAATGAGACACTCGCCCAGGCGTTGAAGGATTCTGCAGAGGCAGCGAAAAGAGGAATGGAAGCTACGATCCCGATGGTAGCGCGCAAGGGCCGCGCCAGCTATCTGGGCGAACGCAGCGCCGGTCATCAGGACCCCGGCGCGACATCTTCTTACCTGCTGCTCAAGGCTGCTGCTGAGGTATGGGCTAAGGATTGATCCTTTAGGTGCAAGATGGTAGGACTTGTCCTTGTATCCCATAGCCGGGCGCTGGCTGAGGCGCTGGTGAACCTGGTCAAGCAGATGGCTTCTCCGGAGCTGCGGGTGGCGTTTGCTGCTGGCGCTGGTCCCGACCGCCAGGAATTAGGCACCGACGCGAGTGAGATCGCCGCCGCGATCCAGTCTGTTTATTCACCAGATGGCGTGCTGGTGCTAATGGACCTGGGCAGCGCAGTGCTGAGCGCTGAGATGGCGATGAAGTTGTTGCCACAGGAGATGCAAGGAAACATTGTCTGCTGTGCGGCTCCGCTGGTGGAGGGGGCAATCGCCGCAAGTGTACAAGCGGGCCTGGGTAGCGACCTCGAGACTGTCTGCCAGGAAGCGCAGCGCGCCCTGACTCCCAAGGTTGAACATCTCGGTGAGAGCCAGCCTGGTATAGGGGTTGAGATAAGCTCTCAAAAAATGCAAACCAAGGCGGAGACTCGAGCGATAACCCTGGTGCTTCAGAATCTGCATGGATTGCACGCCCGGCCGGCGGCTCGCTTTGTCCAGGTAGCGGCAGCCTATCAGGCTGACATCCAGGTCACGAACGCATCTTCAGGCAAAGGACCGGTTTCAGCCAAAAGTCTGAACGCTCTGGCAACGTTGGGCGCTTCACGCGGCGATCGCATCACTATCACCGCCAATGGACGCGAAGCCGCGCCAGCGCTGGATGCTGTGCGTCGATTAATTTTGGATAATTTTGGGGCTGAAGCAATCCAGGAAAAAGCCCAGCTCGCGGCGCCCACGGCTTATCAGGTAACAAAACCTTTATTGGGAGAAGCAATTCAAGGGATTCCGGTTTCGGAGGGGATTGTCCTGGGGCGAGCCTATCGCTACCAGCCAATCCTGCTATCCATCCCCGAGGATCACAGCGAACACCCAGAGCAGGAATGGGAATGTCTGCAACGCGCTTTGGAGAAAACCCGGCTGGCGATCCAAAGGCGCCGCGTGAGGTTGAGCAAGCGGTTAGGCGAAGCTCAGGCGGCGATTTTCGACGCGCATGTACTGATCTTGCAGGATCCGGAGCTGCTCGACAAGGTTCGGGAGCGGATCTTTATCCAAGGCAAGAATGGTGCCTACGCCTGGCAGGCAAGTATCAACGAAGTGGCTGAGGCATACCGCGCCCTGGCCGATCCATATCAGCAAGGGCGCAGCATAGATGTGATCGATGTGGGCAATCAGGTATTAAAGGAGATTTCCCTGCAGACCTCTTCGTTTGCTCCTTCGCTGCGCTCAGGACAAGGCTCAGGGCTTCAGTTTGAAATGACTAGTGATGCTCAGATTGAGTTCCCCGAACCAGCCATCCTGTTCGCCGAGGAACTCACCCCCACGGAAATCGCCCAACTCGACTTACGTTGTGTCCTGGGGTTAGTCACCGTTAGGGGTGGGCCGACCGCCCACAGCGCCATCCTGGCGCGAGCCCTGGGAATCCCTGCCATGACCGGGATCGACCTGAGCCTTCTGGAGGTTAAGGACGGCACCCTGGTTGCGGTGGATGGCTTCGATGGTGTGTTGTGGGTAGAGCCTGAGCAAGACGTTCAGCAGCAGCTGGCCAAGCGGCGCCAGGAGTGGTTAGAACGACGGTCGAGGTTATTGGAAAGCAGCCACGAACCGGCCTGCACGCGGGATGGGCACCGGGTCGAGGTGGCGGCCAATGTCGGCAGCCTGGCTGCCGCCCAAGCAGCAGTGGAAAATGGGGCGGAGGGGATTGGCGTATTACGCACAGAATTCCTTTACCTGGACCGCCTCACTCCACCCAGCGAAGATGAACAATTAGCGACTCTGCGTGCGATTGGACAAGTGATGGGAAATCGGCCGGTGATCGTGCGGACATTGGATGTGGGTGGTGATAAAGAACTGCCATATCTCGACCGGATACCAGAAGCCAACCCCTACCTGGGTGTGCGTGGACTACGCCTGTCTTTACGGCAGCCGGGGATATTCCTCCCCCAGCTGCGAGCAGTCCTGCGCGCCGGCGCGGATTTCCCCGTGCGGGTGATGTTCCCGATGGTTGCGGCACAGGAAGAGATCGTGCAAGCCAGGCAGCTCCTGGAGCAGGCTCACCAGGAGCTTGTGAAAGAAAAGCTCCCCCATCGCTGGCCGGTTGAGACCGGGATCATGGTCGAGGTACCTTCCGCGGCATTGCTCAGCGAAGCGCTGGCACCGCTGGTGGATTTTTTCAGCATCGGCACCAATGACCTGACCCAGTATACACTGGCGGCCGGGCGCGGCAACCCCGAACTGGCGGACTATGCGGATGCGCTGCATCCGGCTGTCCTGCGCTTGATCCAGCAAGTGGTCGATGCCGCTCACAAGCACGGCAAATGGGTCGGGGTGTGTGGCGAAGTAGCCGGCGACCCGCTAGCAGTGCCGGTCTTGATCGGTTTGGGCGTGGACGAAGTGAGTATGAACCCGGCTGAGATCCCGCAGGTGAAGGCGGCTTTAAGACAGATCGACATAGTCAGCGCAAGGAGGGTCGCGGAGAAGGCTTTGAGGTGTGAGAGCACGGCCGCGGTGCGGCGGTTGGTACAAGAGTTTATGGATAAAAAATCGAGAGAGGGCAATTAGAAGGTATTGTTAGGACGCTTAGAGTTTTATTGAAAAGGAATGAAGGTCAGGGTCCGATGAGAGCATTTTTACCTCTCCTCACCATCGTACTATTATTGGCCAACGCTTGCTCGACCACCACAGCCATCCCAAGCGTAGACGTCCAACTCGCCGTGGAGAAAACTGTCACAGCTCTGGTTGCTGAGTTGACCGATGCATTGCTGGAAGCGACCGTAACGCCTGTTCCTACACAAATAGCGATAGAAATCCCTACCGAAATTATCTTATCGCATGAAACACCTGAAACCGTCTGTGCTCCGCCGGAGAGGGACTTCGAGATTGGGCTGGTCACGGAAGTCGTCGATGGCGATACGATCGAGGTGTCCATCGATGGCCGGAATTATGCTGTGCGCTATATCGGGATCGATACGCCTGAGCGTGGTGACCCTGGAGGAGCGGAAGCGAAAGCCAAGAACAGCGAACTTGTGTCGGGTGAGGTTGTGACGTTAGGTCGGGATGTCTCGCAAACTGACCGGTTTGATCGCTTGCTGCGTTATGTTTATTTATCAGATAATACTTTTGTAAATGCGGAGCTGGTGCGTTCGGGTCACGCCAGAGCGGTGGCTTATCAACCGGATGTAAAATGCCAGGATCTACTGGAACAGATCCAGAGAGAAGCAAAGTTGTCAGGCCTGGGATTATGGGCGCAGCCGACTGCAACCATTATGCCACCCGCCGGAGTGATCGCTATTCAAGTGGGGGTGGATCCTGCTTGTTCGCAATTTAACGCCCCGGGAGACGACAATAATAATAAGAACGAGGAGTACGTCTGTTTCACCAACCAGGGAACCCAACCTGTTATCCTGACAGCTTGGACAGTGAAGGATTCGTACGGCTGGAGCTTCACGTTTCCAGAATTCTCCCTTGATGTGGGTGCGAGCGTCAAGGTCCGCACAGGGTGTGGAACCAACACCCAGGGGGATTTATATTGGTGCAGGAGTGAAACCGCCATCTGGAACAACGGCGGCGATTGTGTCTATTTGATAAATGGAGTGGGGGAAAAGGTCAGTGAGTATTGTTATTGAAATCGCCTCACTCTATCCGGCCTAAATCGCCTTCCAAAATCACCCGATAGATCTTTACGGGGTCTTCTGCTGGACCACACTTCACCTGGCCATCCCTCACGTCAAAACAGGAACCGTGCCAGGGGCAGACGATCATGTTCCCTTCCAACTCGCCCTCGCTCAACGGCCCGCCGGCATGGGTGCAGGCATCTTGAGTGGCGTAAAACTCGCCATCCACATTGTAGACAGCCACAGGTTCACCCTTTAGGAAGAGAAGTTTGACCTGACCCGGTTTGAGTTCGCTGGTGCGAAATTCATTTTCTTTTAGTTCTAGCACCTCGAGCTGGGTTTCATGCTCTTCGAGAATCGAGATTTCTATCAAATCCCGCCTAAGGACAGGAATTTGCAGGTGAATTTCGCCATCACGTAGCTCCACGGGGTACATCTCCAGCCTTGCCTTGGGGTCGGTTAGCAGTTCACCATTAGTTAGGTTGTACTGAAAGCCATGCCAGGGGCAGGTCAGGGTATCCCCCCGCAGGCTGCCTGTCGCGACCGGTCCGCCACGGTGCAGACAACTATTGCGCACAGCATACCAGTTGCCTTGATGGTGGAAGACACCAATGGAGAGGTCGTCAACCTGGATGATCTTTCGCTCACCATTCGGTATTTCAGCAGTCTGCGCGACGACCACATCTATGGTTTCTTGGGTCGTACGCATGCCCAGCCCCATCTCGTAAGCTTCGACAGCTAGTTGCAATACCGCATCCTGGTCGATGGAACCGCGTGAGGCGTAAGTCTCAGCCTCTCGCTCGTGGCCATATGCGCGGGAGAGCATTTCCAGGATAACCATCATGAGCAGGTTCCAGGCCTTCGAGGCGCGCACTTCCCAGTCACTGTCGATGTCGTGCAGCTCTTTGGTTATTGCCTCGCTGATGGCATGCGTCATGAACCCGACCTGACCGATGACATAACGCTCCGGGATGTAAATATTGGGATCGGCACCGCGAGAGGTATGGGCGCGCCCAACGTAATCGATATAGCGAGCGTAATTATCGTCGAAAACACCATAGGCGGTGCGCCGCCAGAAATTAGTCAGGTGGTGCATCCTTAACTGCAGGTACTCTTGATCGAGCGAGCCATCCTTTCTCAGGAAGTGTTTGCGGGTTGGCGGGTAGCGCAAGAGTTGCGCATAGAATTTGGATACGATCTCCGGGATATACTTTTCGATGATGAAACGGCTCTCGTTGATGGCATCGGCGTCTGCCTGAGTGAAGCCGACGAATTCGGCCATATAGCGGAAATAGCGACCGGAATCCTCCGCTCCCTGTTTGGTCTTGTCGTCCTGGGTGAGGGGAGTGGTCATCTTCGATCTTTTCCTGCCAGCTGTTTCAGGGCGCGGGCATGTTCTTTTGTCAGTTGTGTTTGAGTTCTTTGCATTGAGCTAACTCCTGAATAGGCTTTATTACACCAATATTATTGTAATGATAATACAGTTAGGAGTTACGCAGTTCAAATAATTTGGGACAATTTACCACCATATATTGGGGTTAAGAGAATGACAAATAGGAATATTTGCCTCAACTGCGTAAGTCCTAACAGTTTTAAATATGAATCTCTACAATATCGCCATCCTGGAGCACGTAATCCCGCTGAACGAGCTGCCGGTCATACACCGCTTTCCCCCATACCCTGGCTGATTTCAACTTCTCCAGGAAATCCTTGTGGATTCTGCCGGCCAGGTCTTCCACGGTGCTACCCTTTTTCATCGCGAACGGCCTGGTGAAATCGGGCTCCTTTCCGGGCGCTTTGGTGTAGACCCGGATCAGATCCAGTTTCTCTACCATCTCTTGCTTGAGGCGGTCCAGGTTTCGACTGGTGAAGGCCGAGACAGGGATGCAAGGCCATTGTTCGTCGAGCAGTTCGCAGAAGATCTGGTAGAGCTCATCAGCTGGCTGATCGTCGCACTTGTTGACCAATACCAGGAATGGCAAGAAAGTCATCGGTTGCCCCTGCAGATAGCGGCCCTGGCGATCTTGGGGGGCGATGCGAGATTCCTCCAGTAAGGCGATTGTGTCCTTGAGCTGTCCGATGGGGTCCTGTTGTAAATCGACCACCAACACGACCAGGTCTGCCCGCCGGATCAGGTCTTTCAGCCGGGGCTCCACAAAGTCGCGGCTGAGCGGCGGTGTGTCCACCAGCTGCAGATGGATGTTTTCAAACGACAGCATAACGGGCACCGGCTCCCAGGTCCTTTGCGGCGCGGTCCCGTCGCCCATTTCCGCGCCGGTCAGGGTTGCCACCAGGGTCGATTTGCCCACCTGGCCTGGCCCAACCACAACAACCTGGCCGGCGCCAGCCTTGGGAACCCGGAAAGCTGAGTCGTGTTTGCCCCCTCCCTTGTGGCTTTGAGATTCTTCCTTCAGCCTGGCCAGGCGCCGCCGCAGGTCGGCCCGCAGGTGATCGGTGCCCTTGTGCTTGGGCACGACGCTGATCATTTCCTGAAGCGTTTCGATCTTCTCTTCGAGCGTCTCGGCGGCGCGGAAGCGCTTCTCAATGGCGAAGTAGTCTGGGGGGAGGTTGGTTGGCATGGCAAACCACTTTCTTAAAGATCAACATGCCAGATTATACCCAATCTGTCTAGGCCTGCAGGTAGGCGGTTTATGCGTTAAATTACCCGGTTGTGAATCAAGAGCATATCGGAGGGCAGCCGGCCGGCCACGGAGTAAATGTGGTTGACGGGCGACTGCGTCGCAATGGGATTCATCTTTGGCCATGCATGGCAAGGATGGCTTGCATGGCTCTCGCCAGCAGGGTTTTGCCCGCTCCGGATGGGCGAAGACAATTGTATACACAGGCTGCGAACCACGGCCAAGCTGTATAACTTCGCATCGCCCTGTAAGCTTAGTGGAAACTACACCAGGGACAATTT
>Ga0209521_10001668_pt1 | contig 18066 bp, 18 predicted proteins | sample Rifsed19ft4_FD_184016 | JGI IMG/M metagenome (GOLD analysis project Ga0209521, IMG submission 184016) | Soil microbial communities from Rifle, Colorado, USA - sediment 19ft 4 (version 2) | ecosystem: Environmental > Terrestrial > Deep subsurface > Rock core/Sediment | place: Rifle, Colorado...
ACATGGCCCTCAACCATGCCTGTCTGCCAATTCCAGCACCAGCGCAAAAGCACTGGTATTATAACCGCCTAACGGTACCTGTCAAGTCGAGGCGGTTTCTACAAGTACAAAGACCGAAGCGGTTTTGAGCGAGTGAAACTCACTCAAAACCCACAATAAAGGAGTAATCTATGCGCATCGTCTTGGACGCCATGGGAAGCGATGATTGCCCTGAACCAGAGATGCGGGCTGCTCTGCAAGCAGTCAAACAGTATCCCGACGAGATTATCCTGGTAGGGCCGGAAGAACGCCTCCGACCGCAGCTCTCAGCGGCAAACGGTACGGCCTCTCGCATTCGCATCGTTCACGCTCCCGAGGCGATCACCATGGACGATAAGGGCCTCAAATTGGCTTTGAAAGCCAAACGCCCGAGCTCCAGGAATTCTATGGCGGTAGGAATCGACCTGGTGAAGAATGGACAGGCGGAGGCCTTCGTCACCGCCGGCAACACCGGCGGAGCGCTGGCTACCGCCTATTATCGCTTGGGCATGATCAAAGGCGTGGAACGCCCGGCCCTGACCGCCCTGTTCCCAGTCAAGGGCGGATATTGCGTCGTCCTGGATATTGGCGCCAACCCAGATTGCAAGCCCGAACACCTTTACCAGTTCGCCATCATGGGAAGTGTGTATGCTGAAAAAGTGCTTAAAATTCATGCCCCGCGCCTCGGTTTGCTCTCGAACGGCGAAGAAGCTGGCAAAGGCAACCAGCTCATAAAGGAAACTTACCCCCTCCTGGAGTCCAGCCAGCTGAATTTCATCGGGAACCTGGAGGGCAAGGAACTCTTTGGCGGACAGGCCGACGTCGCCGTAACCGATGGTTTCACCGGCAACATCTTGCTCAAATCGAGCGAGGCAGTCGCCAAGCTGATCACCGACATCCTGCGCCAGGAATTGATGGGCAGCCTGCGCACCAAAGTAGGCGGATTGCTGGCGAAACCGGCGTTCAACAACATCAAGCAGATGCTTGATCCAGGGGAGGTCGGCGCGGCTCCCCTGCTGGGGATCGACGGCCTGGTGTTTATCGGTCATGGTCGCTCCGACGCGCATGCTCTGGTCAATGCCATTCGCGTTGCCCGGCAAGCAGTCGAAGCAGATTTGTTGGGAGCTTTGCGCACCGCCATCGCTGAACGCCTGGCCAGCACTCCGATGAAAGAGGCTACGTGAACCGTCCGCGGGTCGTTATCACCGGCATTGGCGCCATTTCTCCCCTGGGCACCACGCCCGATCAGCTCTGGGGAGGCTTGATCCAGGGTAAGTCAGGCATTCGCCGCATCACCCAGTTTGATCCAACCGATTTACCCTGCCAGATCGCCGGGGAAATCCCCGATTTTCACCCCGAAGACTATATGGACAAGAAAGAAGCCCGCCGCATTGCCCGCTCCTCCCAAATCGCCCTGGCGGCGGCGATCGATGCGGTCAAAGACGCTGGCCTGGAAGGCACGATGCCCGAACCGGAGCGCGCCGGCGTTTTCTTCGGCACGGCTATTGGTGGACTCGATGTGATGGACGAGGCGGTCAAGATCTACCAGGCTAAAGGTTTCGAACGAGTAAGCCCCTTTGCGCTGCCGTCCTCCATCCCAAACATGCCAGCTTTTATGATCAGCCAACAGTTCAAGTGCCTGGGTCCGAGCAACACTATCACCACCGCCTGCGCTACGGGCACCCAAGCCATAGGGGGAGGAGCAGAGCTGATCCGGCGGGGCGTAGCAGACATCGTGATCACCGGTGGAACGGAAGCTCTGATCCGTGACTTCGTCTTCGTAGGGTTCATCGCCATGCGCGCCCTGCCGGTGAACTACAACGACCGACCAGGAGAAGCCTGCTGTCCCTTCGACGCTAACCGGGAGGGATTTGTGTTCTCCGAGGGAGCCGGCGTGCTGATCCTCGAAAATCTGGAACACGCCCGGCAACGTGAAGCGCGCATTTACGCCGAAGTGGTTGGCCATGCCGCCTCAGCAGATGGTTATCATATGGCAGCCCTTGACCCAGATGCGGCTGGACCTGCCCGCGCCATGCGTTGGGCACTGATGGATGCTGGATTAAGACCAGAAGAGATCGATTACATCAACGCGCATGGCACCGGCACAAAGCAGAACGATGCCACCGAAACGCGCGCCATTAAAGCTGTCTTCGCTGAAAACGCTTACCAGGTGCCGATCAGTTCCACCAAATCGATGATCGGACACGCCATGGGAGCCTCAGGAGCATTAGAGGCCATCGCATGCGTCAAGACTATTGAAAGCGGGTGCATCCACCCGACGATCAATTACAAAACCCCCGACCCCGAATGCGACCTCGATTATGTGCCAAATACAACCCGGCAGGCAACCGTTAACACGACTCTGTCCAATTCCTTCGGCCTGGGAGGACAGAACGCCTGCCTGGTACTCAAACGCTACCAGGCCTAATCTCATCCCAATGATTGGAAACCTTGTATGGAAATATTCACGAATGAACCCCTAATCCGCCGCAACGCCCGCATCGGCCAGATCAGCAGCATCGCTGGACTGGTGGTGTTGGGAGGCGGCATGTATATCTCTTTTGCCCAGCCACAGTTGTTTAATATTTCGATGATCGCTTTGTTGCTTGGCTTTGCCCTGTCACAGGTTGGGATCTACTTCGGCAATCGCTGGAGCCGCCGCCCTCGCCCAGATGAGGTGCTCAACCAGGCACTCAAGGGGTTGGATGGACGATTCAACCTGTACCACTACCGGACAGCCACAGGGCACCTGCTGGTTGGACCGGCGGGAATTTGGGTGTTGATGCCCCGCTCCATCCGCGGCACCATCTTATACGATGAAGCCAAGAATCGCTGGCGGCAGAAAGGCGGCAACCTGTACCTTAAAATCTTTGCCCAGGAAGGCCTGGGGCGCCCCGATCTTGAAATTGGCGGTGAGGTGGACGCAGTGACCCGTTATTTAAAAAAACTGCTCCCCGAGCGCGAATTTCCGCAAATCCAGGCAGCCCTGATCTTCACCAACGAAAAAACTGAGGTGGAGGCAGACAACGCCCCTATCCCGACATTGCAGGCCCGCAAGCTCAAGGAACTTATCCGTAAAACAGCGAAGGGCAATCCGATCTCACTAGATTTGGTTAAAGAAATCCAACAGGCGTTGCCAAGCTAACAACGAATTAATTTCCCTACTTAAGAATGAAGAGCTCCCACGCCCGATGCATTGGACGTGGGAGCTGCTCCTATTCAATATACGAAACGACGCCTGGCAGGTGTGTCTGCTAAAGCCGTGCGGTGAATTCTGGCTCTAAGATAATCGTCGCCGGAATTAACCTTTGAGGAAAGCCTCCAGGGCATCCCGGCTGATCCGATAAGCATTGCCCAGCTTGCGGGCTTTCAGATCTCCAGCCTGAATAGCGGCCATGACATCCTCTTCGGAGACTTTCAAAAAAGACGCCGCTTCGGCGGGGGTCATCACGTCTGGAACGCCGCCACTGGGAGCACCGCCACCGGAAGGCGTACCGGCTCCCGCACCTGCAGCCCCGCCCGCGCCGGTCATCCCCTGCAAAGATTGGCCAAGCACATTGCCGATGCCCATGCCGGCTCCGATACCAGCCGTCAGGCCAGCCCCACCGCTTGGGTTTTGGGCAGCATCGCGCATAGCATCCGCTGCCTGCAGCTGGGTGTAGGTCTGCATATCCAGCATACCCATGGCGCGCAGTTCCTCCGCTGACTTGGTGGAAGGCTTGAGGTTCTCGATATAAAACACCTTCAGCGTCAGGCCAATGGCAGCAAAGTCGTCTTGAGCTTTCGCACGCACCCCTGCTCCCAATTCCTCGGTCAAAGCGAGCAGTTCTGTTACTTTGTTGGTCTGCGCTGTCTCTGCAAGTAAATCCTGCAACTTGGAGAGCAGCATGGAGCGCATCCGGCTTTCTATATCGTTAGTGCGGAAGATCCCCTGCGCGCCGACGATTTGGGTAACAAACTGCTGCGGGTCTTTCACCTGGAAGCTGTAGCTTCCGAACCCCTGCAACAATGCCACTCCCAGCCCCATATTTGGGTTGCTGACGATGATCGGTTGTGCTGTGCCCCATTTACGGTCGGCGAACTCACGCATCGAGACAAAATAGACCTCTGCCGGGAAGGGCGTCCGCTCGCTGAACGCCTTGCCGACCCAGTTGATGATGAGAGGGATATTCGCCGTGGCTATCGTATGCCGGCCGGGGCCAAAAACGTCCAGCGCATTGCCATCGCGGAAAAACACGGCGGCCTGCGACTCGCGCACGATCACCTGCGAGCCAATGCGAAAATCTCCCGGTCCAGTCTCTGGGAAGCGATGCACGATCTCCTCGCGCATCTCGTTTGGGTATTCGACCACATCAAAAATTCTGGCCATAGTTATCTCTCCTGCTTACATACTTTAATTAATATCTATCATTCAGGTGGTTATCTTCAAGGCTTAGAGGATTGTCTATGCCCCGAGGATGACCATTTCACGCCGGTCGAAGGTCTCGACACATTCCTGAGCCTTCGTCTGAAGGTTGCGGATCGCAGCTGGCAATCCATCCGTCCCGACAGAGGCTTCCACATTGTCTATGGCATGGCCGATTTCGTCAGTCAAGCCCAGCATGGCGGCATCATATTCATAAAGTTTGGCAAGTTCCTCTTCATTAACATCGACTGCATCGAACAGACCGGAATAGCCTCTGGAAGCCGTGCGTACCCGGTCGGCGAAGGTGCGCAACTTGATCGCTGCAGATTCCAAATCATCCACATAGGAGATCGCACCCTGGTTGATGAAATCTCGCTGCAGACCCGACACGCGCCCCTCAAGCTCACGGAAGCGATCGAAAATTGTATCCCGGATCAGTTTGTCCGAGTCGCGCCGTTTCTGCCGCTCCACATAACCGCCAAATCCAGGGATCTTGCTTAGGATCTTTTTAAACGGATCCATATCCTCAGTCACTTTTCCAAAGACTTGATCTTTAAAGTCATCCATAGTCATCTCCTTTATTAGTCGGTAAGTCAGATGGTCAAATCAGTCGGACGATGTTTTTGCGTGGCCCAAAAAGTTCGAGCAGCTTCTAAATTAACGAATGGCGTCCGTTCGTCTGGATTATAGCCTCTCTTGCCCTCGAACGCAACATTTAAACCGATATTTAGTCCTTCTCGCGACCATGAAGATCCAAATTATAATGTGGCTAATAATTTTTCCTGTTTTCCAATTTATCTTCTTCCTGTACCCTTTCCACCCATGCCTGCCTCCGACCAAGGCACTTCATCTGACCGCTACACGCTTATCCCGCGTACATTGATTTTCCTGACTCGGGGTGACTTTATCCTGTTGCTCAGAGGGGGGTCACACAAACGTCTTTGGGCGAACCAGTACAACGGCATCGGCGGCCATATCGAACGCGGGGAGGATATCCTGACCGCCGCCCGGCGTGAATTATCCGAGGAGACCGGGCTAGCGATTGAAGACTTATGGCTGTGCGGCGTCATCACGGTGGATGTCGGCGAAAGGCCTGGCATCCTCATCTTCGTGCTGCGAGGTGAGCTGGATCAGGATGCGTCCCTTGCGGAGGGCCGATTGGTCGCCTCCCCCGAGGGAAGCCTGGAGTGGGTGTCCGTCTCGCAAGTCTACAATTTACCGCTGGTGGAAGACCTGCCCACACTGTTGCCACGCGTACTGGCAGCCCGGCGTAATTGTGCGCTTATCTTCGCTCAATACGCTTACCATGAGGATAGATTGTTGATTAAGTTCAGCGACTCGCCAAACCCATTATAAGGCCATCAGGACATTATCTAACTCAATTCACGCTTTGCGACTTTTTCCCGCGTTCAGCGTATATAGTTTATAAGGAGAGTGATATGTCCACCCAATCACAAGATAAAAAAGTCGCGTGGTATTTATGGCCTTTCTGGGCTATCTGGCGGTTGTTGGCCTGGATCGTCGGCCTGACCGGGAGACTCATCGCGGTCGTTTTGGGCCTGGCGCTACTGATCGTAGGAGTAATCCTGTCTGTGACCGTCATCTTGCTGCCGGTCGGCATCCCCTTGATCATCTTCGGCTTCCTATTAACAATCCGCGGCTTGTTTTAAATCTTCCTCCGGTAGTGCTGATCACTTAACGAGCGCAGGCGTTGCGCAGCCAGCTCAGGCGTCAAGTCGCGCTGCGGCGTGGCCAACATCTCGAATCCCACCATGAATTTACGCACGTTGGCTGAGCGCAGCAGCGGTGGGTAAAAGTGGGCGTGCAGATGCCACTCAGGATACTCCGAGCCATTCACCGGAGCCTGGTGAAAGCCCATCGAGTAGGGGAATGAAATTTCAAACAGGTTATCGTAGCGCGCAGTCAGGCGGCGGATGATGTCCGCCAAGCTGGCGATTTCGTCCGTTTCCAGGCTGGTCAGCGCGGGGATATGACGGTTGGCAAGGAGCAAGACTTCGAACGGCCATACCGCCCAAAACGGCACCAGCGCCGTAAATTGCTCGTTAGCCACCACCACGCGTTCCCCAGTCCCCTTCTCTGCTGCTAATGTATCACACAGCAGGCAGGACTCTCGCTGAGAAAGATATTCCGTCTGGGCGATCAATTCCCGAGCTGGTTCGTTGGGGATATGGCTCGTCGCCCACACCTGGCTATGCGGATGGGGGTTGGAGGCGCCCATCATCGCCCCCTTATTTTCAAACACCTGGACATAGCGAACAAAGTCCTGGGTGGCGAGAATGTAAGTTTGATCGATCCACGTCCGGACGACGGTTTCAACTTCGGCTTGCGAGAGTTCGGGTAAGGACAGATCATGCCGGGGGGAGAAACAAACCACGCGGCAAAGGCCAAATTCGGGTTCAGCGATTAGAAGGGAATCATGAAACGCGAAGGGTGAAACGTTAGTGCTATCATCCGTCGACGGCGCCTCTTCTGGTTTCAACAGCGCCGGAAAATCGTTGTCAAAGACAAAGGTGGAGGTGTAATCCGGATTATGTTGTTGCCCCGCCCGGGCGTTGCGCGGGCATAAATAACAGGTAGGATCATAATCAGGCAGGTTTTCTTGCGGCGCTTTTTCCACCTGCCCCAGCCAGGGACGTTGGGCGCGATGGGGAGAAACGAGCACCCACTCGCGCGTCAGGGGATTATAACGGCGGTGAGGGAGATTTAGATCCATCGGGCAAAGCCTGATAAAAGATCAATAGTGTGCTGCCATACTTCCGCCGGTCGAATTCAACCAGGTTTTGCAGCTCGACAAGTTCAATTTCACGTGGGTGAATTTGGACGATCACCCAGGCATCCGCAGTAAGCCAAGCTGAGTGGGCGTCCAGGCTCAACAAGGCTCTTTTCCAGAGGCCTTTATATTGAGGTGGGGCGATATAGACATAGTCAAAGGTACGTTCGGGCGCTCCGCGCAGCAAAGCGAAAGCATCGATTCGCCGCACTTCCCCCCGCTCAGTGAGGTCTGTACTAACCAGATTTGCGCGTACAGTCACCACGGCCTGCTGGTCGAGATCGACGAAAAGGGCATAGGCTGCCCCCCGACTGAGAGCTTCGATCCCCACCCCGCCGGTTCCAGCGAATAAATCCAGCATCGCAGCCGATTGGATATCCGCTCCGATGATATTGAAAAGAGATTCCTTAACCCGATCGGTGATCGGGCGGGTAGAGCTGCCAGGGACTGAACGCAGCTTCCGGCCGCCAGCTTTCCCTGCGATGACGCGCAATCCAGTCATGAAGACGACAAAGATTCAACGCTCCTACGCGCCGCCCAAATATTGCCCCGGGGGGCAGTGATAGGTAGAACGCAGCCTGTGCCAAGGATAAACCGCTGGCCACTTGTTGCCGTGATGGCATCGCGCGCCTCAGCGGTGACCTGCTCCGGCGTGCCCAGCACCATGCTCTCCCAACGACGCAGTCCGCCGCACAATAGACCAGAAAACAGCCTTTGAGCTTCGGCCAGGGGTGGCGGCGTTTCCCGATCATGCCAGTTGATGGCCGCCACGGGGTAGTCCAGAAAACGGTCAAACATAATTTCCTCGCCGTGCAGGTGAAGCATATTCAGCCAAAATTCCTGGGCCGGCTCGAGCACCTGGAGATCATAACCCCGACCGAATTCTTCATACTCCTGATCTGAAAGTAAACCATATTGGGCATGCTGCACAGCATAGAAAATCCCGGCAATACCCGTCTGTCGCGCCGCGGCAATAAATCGTTGCGTACTCTCGGCGATAACCTTCAAGCCGGTATTGACGGCTTGCGGATAACGCCGGATGTGCACCAATAACGCCTCTCGACCAACCAAATTCTTCGCCTGGGCCAGGGGGCTAAAAATCGTCTGGATTACAGGCACATCAGGTCCGAGCTCGACTACGATTTGACGCAGGCAGGTAATTTGATCTGCCAGATGGCCTTTATAAGGGTCAAGCACCGGCAGGCGTTCCCAATCCTCGGCTCGACGGATAACCCTTTGGGTATAGTCGCGGGTGCCTTCCACGGCACCTCGCCACTCGTCGACTGCGCCCCAATCCTTCACACAGAAAGAAGAGGCGGGGGTTACCTTGACCAGGTCGAAGTCATATACGCGCTGAAAATCCACCACGGCAGCTCCCAGGCTGTCAGGCGTCTGGTCATCGACAGGGAAATGCCGCCATAAAGCAACCGGGGGACGGTCGATCGCTCCCCCAGCCAGGCAGGCCTCGAGGCGCTGGCGATGGGTCAGATGCGATGCCAAATCTGCTCCTCCAGGTTCCAGTCTCCTAAAGAGAGCTCATTGATGTGACCCATCGAGAGGCGGTGAAGCATTTCTGTAGTGGAGTGATCTTCCACTTTACCTGCATCCAGCAACTCAACCGCTTTCTTGAACGCCTCGATCGCCTCAGATTTCCTTCCCTGTGCCTTCAGCACCAAACCCAAGGCGTAGTGGGTATCGATCGTATCAGGGGCTAACGCCAGCGCTCGCCGGAAATCCTGCTCAGCGCGATCCTCCTGGGCGCGAGAATGATAAGCCCATCCCCGACGCAAATAACCAGCCAGATCGTTCGGCTCGGGCATCTCATTCGGATCCAGGGGAATGGATTCGGCTTTCTCTATCGACTTTTTCTTAAAGGGGTTCACAAATTTCATGGTTCAGTGCTCCTGAGCGTTGGATTGGGTTGAGGGTTGTGTTTAGTATAGCAAAAATTTCGCATTATTCAACCCCTGCTTGGGAACGATATCCGGGATTAATAAACGATCACCCTTCATCGTCAGAAAACGCGAAGGCATCCAACGTGGGCATTATATCGGGCATCTCATCTAGCACATCAACGGTTTCATATTTCAATTCGGCCATCAAAGGCGGCAGAGGCACGGTCGCCGGGGGGATAAAACGCGCGGGCGCTGGCGGAGGAGTCCTCTGCGGATGGTCGAATTCCTCGGCTCGCCGGCGCAGAATTCGCCAGTCCTGGCTGAACCAACCAACGTACTGCCCAAAAACGGAATATACCTGTTTATCCAACGTCGCCCATCCGATCCATTCGCCAACCGCGTTGAAAATATAGGGATAGATCAGAAAGCCACCGGTTGCACCGGAAGTAGTGTAGAGGGGAATAGGTGAAGTAGGCATCTCTAGAATTATTCTTTAAGATCAGATATGCAATATTTGAAAAGGGAAGTGCGAAAAATGATGGGTAACTCGTAATAGGTAAATTATTTGTCTACATCGCTGTAGGTCCAATAGCGGTTAATGAAGAAATTCCAGAACATCACTATGATCACCGCGATGGCTAGCGCCAGGTTCTCACCGAGCAGTTTCGCGGTGATAAACCCAACTGGGATAAGAGATAGGTTTTCAAACATAACTTCCAGCGGGGTCTCTAATAGCGCGATGATCGGTGTGCGAATAATTAAGCCAATAACGCTGACGACTGAGAACTGTACCAGCTGCTGTGTTACCGGCTTGGCGCGCGAGTCGGGATAAGTCCAATAGCGGTTCCAGGTGAAATTACTCAGGATGGCAGCCATGAACGAGAAGATGCTCGCCAAGACCGTCGAAATACCCATTGCAGACGAGAGCAGGTTAAATGTTCCAAAATCGACCACCGCTCCGACCACGCCGACGAACGCAAACCGTAAGAAGCGACTCCTTTCCTGGGGGTTTGTTAATATCGATGTCACGATCATGCCAGGCCTAATTTCTCCTTAAAATATGGGATCGTCCTTTGGAGTCCTTCTTCGAGGCTCATCTTCGGCTCCCAGCCCAGGATTTGCTGGGCGCGGGTGATATCCGGCTGGCGGCGCTGTGGATCACTCATGTCACGCGCCTCGGGCTTGAAAACGATGCCAGCCGGGTTGTCTGTGAATTCATTGATGGTTTGAGCAAATTCCAGGATCGTCGTCTCCACTTCATTTCCGATATTAACTGGCAGATGCTCATCTGAAAGCAGTAATCGATAAATGCCTTCGATCAGGTCGTCTACATAGCAAAAGCTGCGCGTCTGTGAACCATCCCCATAGACCGTGAGGGGCTGTTTCAGCAGCGCCTGCTGTAGGAAATTGGGGACAACGCGCCCGTCATCCACATGCATGCGCGGCCCATATGTATTAAAAATCCGCACGATACGCGTGTCGACATTATGAAAGCGGTGGTAGGCCATGGTCAAGGCCTCGGCGAAGCGCTTGGCTTCGTCGTACACCGACCGGGGACCGATTGGATCAACATGTCCCCAGTAATCCTCCGTCTGCGGATGTACGAGCGGGTCTCCGTATATCTCGCTGGTCGAGGCCAGGATGAAGCGAGCATTCTGGGCGCGGGCCATGCCTAGCGTGTTGTGCGTGCCCAATGCACCGGCTTTCAAGGTCTGGATCGGAAGGTTCATATAGCCGAATGGGGATTTTGGATTCGGGCTGGCTGGTGAGGCAAAATGCATTATCGCGTCGATTTTACCTGGCACGAAGATGAAATCCGAAACATCGTGCCGGATGAACAAGAATCTGGGATGGCCGGTCAGGTGAGCAAGGTTGTTTGGGCTACCGGTAACGAAATTATCCATCCCAACCACCTCATGCCCCTCGGCAAGTAATCTGTCGCACAGGTTAGAGCCAAGAAATCCAGCCGCTCCTGTAATCAAAACGCGCATTTTTAATATTCCTCTGGTGTTCACTTCCAATCCACCCGGCTTGTCAGGCCATCACCGGTAACCTGCCAGGCTTCCCCGGTGAGGCTGTCAACCAGCCACAAATTATCCTGGTATATGACGGCCAGGGCGTGCCCTATCCCAGCCTGCAGCGGTTGCGGCGACCAGACTACTCTCTGCGGTTCAAGGCCACCAGCTCCTTCAACCGGAAAAAGCACCCGGCGATTAGAACCGTCCCGGTCCATCACCATCAGGCGGTAACGGCTGCTTTCGCTTTGAGCAGGGAAGGCTGCCTGCAGATAAGCCACCTCGAAAGCGCGCTCCCCGGAGGGTGACTCATCAAGCGGGGAAGTAACCGGGTAAGCGAACATACCCACATCCGGGACAATTACCAGGGGATCACCTTGCGTCGGATCGGCAGCCATCAAATCGAATCGCTGCGCCGCCTCGGGCTGGGATTGAATTACACCGTAAAGAAAATTTCCATCCGGCCCCCAGGCGATCCCAGGAACCCAGGCCCAATCTCCAAAAGTTTGCAAGGGGGTATACTCCTCCAGCGGCGTCAGGCTGCTGGTTTGCAAGTCTACTACGCCAATGCTGTCCGGGCGGGCGTATCCCAGCCGCAAGCCATCTGGAGCCCAGGTAAAGTTGGTGCCCCACCAACCGTATAAGCCGCCCATATTGACTTCCATAACGACCGGCAATTGGCGGATGAAGCCGGTCGAGCTGAAAGTGAGCAGCGCCAGATCGTTGTTAGCCTGCCAACCTGGAGCGCCTGGACGGGGTTCAACAGTCGAGAAGGCGACCGTGAGCACAGAACCTGGCTTCCAGTCAGCGAAATGCACCACATTGGCTATCCCTAAATCGACCGGTTCGCTGGTGCCTTCCGCCACTGGGGCTGCCCACAAGGTGTTGATAGTATTCTCATCTTCCGAACGGCGCGTGTACAACAACCAGCTCCCATCGGGAGAGAGCGAGAACACCCGTCCGTCAAGATCGCCGGACGTGATAATTTGGCGGCGCTTGGCAGTCGTTTCCTCCATCACCCACGCATCTCCGTCCACCAGGTAGGCGATACGCCCCACGATGGTCAAAGGCGCAAAAGGTTTTTGCACGCCGACCATCTTAATCTGAGGCACAGCCTCCTTCACGGTGACCGTCTTAACCCGGCTACTCGATACTTCTTCTCCATCTTCGACAATCCGACGAATGGTGATTTCCTGTAATCCGTTTTCCCCCAATTGGAGCCAATATTCCTGCCCCTCAGGCAAGGATTCGTTGCGCAGCACCTGGCTCTCATATGGGACAACAACCTGCTCGATGGTGAACTCCTCTTGCACTCGGATCAAGCGCACTTCTGAGCCTTCCCCCAACACGGTATAGGCCGGTGGATCGGTGCGGTCGAGGGGGCTCGCGATAATCCCGGCAGCCTTCAGAGCATCATCAACCGTACTTCCTGCTGGAACCTCGACATCGAGAGTCCCTCCATCGGCCGATAAATGAACTCTGATATTCGCTTCGGCTACCTGGGGTGCGGTACAACCCGCTATAATTAATATGGCACCCAGCAATACCAATGTGCGGAGAACGCCTGGGTGATATAATCTCATCCCATGATCACCTGGCATGCCCTTTGATGGTCATCAAGCCATCCGCGATGACCAGGCTATCGATAAAGATGTTGGGCGCCAGCGCCTCGAGCTGCTGGTTGAATACCTGGTTTAGGCTGGCTTCAACTTCGGTAACGATGTCACTCGGCAGCGGGATGGGGCCGACTTTGGCGGAAACAACCTTGAAGTTTGCCCGCCCGGCAGCGTCAACTCGCGGTTCGATGACGACCATCCCCTCAGCCGCTATGGTCTCGCTCTTTACCTTCCCAAAGACCTGCATTTGCCCATCGCGCAGGTACACCTGGGGATCGCTGATAAACTGTTGGTCACTTTTCTGCAGTTCAAACGCCAGTAAGGAGGTGACCTGAGCTTCATCAATCACCAGGTCGACTGCCCCGCTTTTAGCAGCCCCTTCCAGGGCAGCTTGTGCAGTCTCTTCCAGGCTTTGGGCGGCTTCTGTGGAAACCGGGATGGTCGGAAGAGACTTTGAGCGGTAAGAACCCAGGTTGCACGCCAGGGAAAACGCTACTAAAACGAATATAATTAGCCAAAATCTGTAAGTACGTTTCATTCTATCTATTATCCTATACCCCGACTAAATATGGTCTTCACCAGGGTATTAAAGAGACGACTTCAATAACAACAAAGTTCCTGCCAATTTTCAACCCCTGATTATAGCATGTCTGAAAACATACACCCACAAAGTCCACAGGATTTGAAAGCTCCCCTGGAAGCGCTGCTGTTCGTCGCTCCAGGCCCCGTCACCGCAGCGCAGCTGGCCGCAGCACTGGAAATCACTACCGCTGAAGTGGAGGCCGGTCTGGCGCAACTGGGCGAAGAGCTCCAAGGGCGCGGGCTGCGCCTGCAACGCCACGCTGGCCAGCTGCAACTCACTACAGCTCCCGAGATGGCCCCTTTAGTCGAGCGTTTCCTCGGGCTGGAAGCCACCAGCCACCTGAGCCGGGCGGCTCTCGAAGCGCTGGCAATCGTCGCCTACCAGCAGCCGGCCACGCGGCCTCAGTTGGATGCGATCCGCGGCGTGAACAGCGACGGCGTGCTAAAGAGCCTGCTAAGCAAAGGCCTGGTGCAAGATGTGGGCCGCGCCGAGGGGCCTGGCAGGCCGATCCTTTACGCGACGACGTCGGATTTCCTGCAGCATTTTGGGTTGAACAGCCTGGAAGAGCTGCCACCGTTGGAAGAAGAGCAAGATAGAGGGGGAGTTGGAGAGTAGGGAAGTGGGGATATTCCTCGGTTATAATATCGCATCAATGGAAGAACGCCTGCAGAAAATCCTGGCTCACGCTGGACTGGGTTCACGCCGCGCCTGCGAAGAGTTGATCTCCGCCGGGCGCGTGCGCGTGAATGGACAGATCGCTGCCCTGGGGAGTAAGGCAGACCCCACCAAGGATAAAATCGAGTTCGATGGGCGCACCATCGCAGCCGCCGAGCCACTGGTGTATATCGCTCTGCACAAGCCGCGTGGGGTGCTCTCGACGGTGAGTTCCCCAGAGGCGCGCCAGACAGTGCGCGACCTGGTACTGGTGCCCGGGCACCTTTACCCGGTCGGGCGGTTGGATGTCGACAGCGAGGGACTCGTCCTGCTTACCAATGATGGCGATCTGACTAACCGCCTGACTCACCCGCGCTACGGCCACGAGAAAGAGTACCGCGTCCTGGTCGCACAACACCCGGACGATGAACAACTCCAGACCTGGCGGCGGGGTGTGGTCCTGGAGGACGGCTACCAGACCGCCCCAGCCCAGGTGCGCTCAGAGTCTCTGGCCGGCAAAGGCGCCTGGCTGCGGGTAATCATGCGCGAGGGGCGCAAGCGCCAGATTCGCGAGATCGGCTCCCGTCTCGGCTTGCCAGTGGTAAAGATTATCCGGGTGCGCATCAGCAACTTAACTCTTGGCTCGTTGAAGCCCCGTCAGTGGCGTTACCTCACCCCTCAAGAGATCGCTGCCCTGAAGGGGAAAACTGATCGCACCACGAAAGCCATACAGAACACCAGCAGGATTTTCCGATCAGTCGATAAGCGCAGTGGTACCAGCAAGTCAGCAAAGCGACGCCCGCGCCCCATTAAAAAAGGAAGAAAACCTTGATCATATTAGCGGAGGAGTAAGAACAAGGACCATTTATGGATAGTATGCCACCAGCCCCCGATCAGGAGAACACCTCTTTCTTAGACGTTCCAATCACCAGCCGGATTGCGTTGAACTGGCAATCCTTGCTGTTTATCGCCATCTTATTAGCGACCATCCTGAGTCGTCTCTATCTCCTCGGGGAACGCGTCATGAGCCACGACGAGACCTCGCACGTCTATTTTTCCTGGTTGTTCGAACAAGGGCGCGGTTACAAGCACGACCCGGTGACCCACGGCCCGCTCCAGTTCCACCTGATGGCATTGTCTTATTTCCTATTTGGCGACAGCGATTTTACCGCCCGTCTGCCGCACGCCCTGTTCAGCATCGCCACGGTCGCCTTCCTGTGGTACTACCGTCGCTACCTGGGCCGCGTCGGCTGGTTAGTGGCTGCCCTGTTGCTGTTGATCTCCCCCTATATGCTCTACTATGGGCGCTACGCTCGTAATGAATCTCTCGTGACCCTGTTTGGCGTCGTTATGTTCTGGGCCATATTGCGATACTTTGAAAGCGGCGCGCCGCGTTATCTTTACTGGTTCACTGCAGCTATTGTATTGCACTTTGCTACTAAGGAGACCTCGTATATTTATACCGCCCAGGCCCTGGTTTTCCTGGCACTTTATTTCATCTCACGGCTACTCCAGACCCCCTGGCCTCACCGAGAATATCGTAACCGCTTCCTTATGGCGATTATCATCGCCATCCTGCTGTTAGTCGGGGCAACGGGGGTCTTCCTGATAGGAGGTGGAGCTCCCCTTCCCAGTGTTACCGAGACGGTCCTACCTGCCATTCCAGGCGAAGCCCCTCCGCCCAGCGCGCCGGTGCCCATCGCTTCCCTTTTCCTGGCAGCGGGGGGTGTGCTCGTTTTATTGGTTGCGGCTTACTTCTTGATCCGCGGCTATACGCTGCCCCAGCTGCGCGCGGAGCGCTCCCTTGATCTCTTGATCCTGCTTGGCACCCTGGTGCTCCCCTTCCTGGCGGCTATCCCGGTCAAAATGGTAGGCTGGAATCCTATCGATTATTCCTATCAGGGCATGCTCCGCACTGGCGCTTTTCTCATTCCCATTGCTTTAATAGCCATCGGCATTGGTCTGTGGTGGAACCCGCGCCTCTGGTTGGGAAACGCCGCCCTCTACTACTCAATTTATACGGTGTTCTACACCACCGTCTTCACCAACGGGGCTGGTTTCTTCACCGGCATGGTCGGTTCTCTAGGATATTGGTTGGTACAGCAGAGCGTCAATCGTGGTAGCCAGCCCTGGTATTACTACGCTTTCGTTCAAATCCCGATTTATGAGTACCTGTCCGCCCTGGGAAGTCTCCTGGCATTGGGCCTGGCATTCTTTGCCAGGCCGGCGGCATCCGACCCTTCTGAATCGACAAACGATGAGGGATCGTCCGAGATCAATCCCCAGCGATTTACCGTCACCCTGCTTGGCTTCTGGATGATCACCAGCCTGCTCGCTTATTCTTATGCAGGTGAAAAAATGCCCTGGCTGACGGTTCACATTGCCCTCCCGATGATCCTGCTCTCTGGCTGGTCGTTTAGTTACCTGATCGAAAGAATCGACTGGGCAGCCTTACGCGCATGGCGGGGAATTATCGTCCTGGCTTTATTGATCGTATTCCTACTCAGTCTGGCTGGTACACTGGGTTCCCTGCTGGGTACTCTACCTCCCTTCCAGGGAAAGCAATTGGAGCAACTGCAAGCCACCAGCACTTTCCTGTTTTCCATCTTGGTGGCCATTGCCAGCGGGATAGGGTTGGTCTACCTGACAAAGCCCTGGCCGCGCATTCAGGTCGTGCGTTTGTTGGCTTTGACCATCTTCGCGAGCCTTGGCCTGCTCACAGCACGCACAGCTTTGGCAGCCTCTTTCATTAACTACGATTACGCCATCGAATATTTGGTCTATGCGCATTCCGCACCCGGATCAAAATTGATCCTTGCGCAGGTGGAAGACATCTCTAAACGCACCACCGATGGGCTGGACATCGTTGTCGCTTATGACGATGTTACCACTTACCCCTTCTGGTGGTACCTGCGCAATTACCGCAATGCCCGCTTTTTCGGGGCGAACCCGACCCGGGATTTGCGTGAAGTGCCCATCATCATCGTCGGAGATAGCAATTTCACCAAAATTGAGCCCGTCGTAGGTCAGGCCTTCTATCCCTTTGACTATATCCGCATGTGGTGGCCCAACCAGGACTATTGGAGCCTAAAATGGAGTAGCATTGATGCCGAGCGAAGAAGAGATTGGGCAGCCTCGCAGCCAGAAGGTACCCCCACCACCTCCACGCCTCCCATGACGCTGGCCGAGTACTTCCAGCGAGTCTGGACCCACATCCAGCCTTTCTTCACCAACCCGGCCGTGCGGGAAGCGGTGTGGGATATCTGGTTCAACCGCGACTTTACCAAGTGGGGCGCATTAAAACAAATCGACACGAGCCTGCCCAACTGGCAACCCTCTGCCTCGATGCGCATGTATCTCCGCAAGGACCTAGCAGCCCAGATCTGGAATTATGGGGTTGGACCCAGCACACAGGAGGTGGTGGTCGACCCTTACGAGGGTAAGGAAGTCACCCTGAACGCGGACAACATTATAGGAATGGACGGTACAGAAGCTGGCCAGTTCAAGCGTCCGCGCGACCTGGCCTTTGCACCGGACGGCACCCTGTACGTCGCCGACACCGAAAACCACCGCATTCAGCATCTCGACCGCACCGGCCGCCCCCTGCATGTCTGGGGGAGTTTTGCTGACATCGCCCAGGGAGCGGCTCCGGCGGGCACCTTCTATGAACCCTGGGGCATTGCTGTCGGGCCAGATGGCTCTGTCTACGTCGCCGACACCTGGAACCATCGCATCCAGAAGTTCACTGCCACAGGCGAGTTCATCAAGATGTGGGGATACTTCGGCCAGGCAGAACGCCCTGACGCGTTCTGGGGACCGCGCGATGTGGTGGTCGACTCCGCTGGGCGGGTGCTCGTCAGCGACACCGGCAACAAACGCATCGTGATCTTTGACGCCGATGGGAATTACCTCAACCAATTTGGCAGCTCTGGCTTCGCTCCGGGACAGTTTAACGAACCAGTCGGATTAGCGCTCGATGGCGATGGGAACCTGTATGTGGCTGACACCTGGAACCAACGCATCCAATCCTTTGCACCAGATGGGGCTGGCAGCTACCTCCCACTCACCGCCTGGGATGTCTATGGCTGG
>Ga0209521_10001669_pt1 | contig 18064 bp, 12 predicted proteins | sample Rifsed19ft4_FD_184016 | JGI IMG/M metagenome (GOLD analysis project Ga0209521, IMG submission 184016) | Soil microbial communities from Rifle, Colorado, USA - sediment 19ft 4 (version 2) | ecosystem: Environmental > Terrestrial > Deep subsurface > Rock core/Sediment | place: Rifle, Colorado...
CAAAAAAGTGTGACTCTATAGGCCCTCCTAGCTTTTTTACAAACTTAAAATTCTTGTAGCCTGATTCTTCCACTATTTCTCTCTCGACTGCCATAATTTCATCCTCTCCTTTCTCTACGCCTCCAGTTATGAATGTGGTCCAGGGGAATTTTTTCCATCGCAAAGTCAGGACCTTTCCGGTTTTAGGATTTATGACTATGGCTTGAACAGCATTTCGAAAAACAGTTTTTTTGTCTTCTCTTGGCGGATCATATTTATCTATAAGCTTTGGAATAACCACTTCTCTTATCGGCAAATCATGTTTCTTCGCGAACTCGAAATCTCGCTCATCATGTGCCGGTACACCCATGATGGCGCCGGTACCGTAGGTCATCAGCACATAGTCAGCCACCCAGATGGGTACGCGTTCTCCGTTAACCGGGTTGATGGCGTAGCCGCCGGTGAACACACCGCTCTTCTCACCGTCGGTGGACTCGCGTTCGATGTCGGTGCGGCGGGTGGCCTCGGCCACGTAAGCCTCAATGGCGGCCTGGTGCTCTTTGGTGGTCACCTGGCTCACCAGGGGATTCTCCGGGGCCAGCACCATGAAGGTGGCGCCCCACAGCGTGTCGGGCCGCGTGGTGAAAATGGTGAATTCCGCGCCCCCCTCAGTTTTGAAAGTGACATTAGCGCCCTCGGAGCGGCCGATCCAATTGGCCTGTAGCGTGCGGATCTGCGCGGGCCAGTCAATCCCTTCGAAACCCAGCAGCTCGTCGGCGTATTTGGTGATGCGCAAGAACCACTGCTCCAGGTTCTTCTTGATCACCGGGGTGCCGCAGCGCTCGCAGACGCGTTTTTCACCGACGACCTGCTCGCGGGCCAGGGTGGTGTTGTCCTTGGGGCACCAATCCACTGCGGCCATTTTGCGGTAGGCCAGGTCCGCCTTGTAAAGCCGCTGGAAAAACCATTGCGTCCAACGGTAATACTGCGGGTCAGAGGAGACTGCTTCCCGCCGCCAGTCGAACATGGCGCCCATGCTGCGCAGCTGCTTGCGCATGTTGGCGATATTGGCATAAGTCCATTCTTTAGGATGGATGTTGCGTTTGATGGCCGCGTTTTCCGCCGGCAGGCCGAAGGCATCGAAGCCCATGGGGAACAGCACGTTGTAACCTTTCATACGCATATAGCGGGCGTGCGCGTCGGAGGGCGTCATGGCGTACCAGTGGCCGATATGCAGATCACCGGAGGGATAAGGCAGCATAGTGAGCGCGTAATACTTGGGCTGCTTTGGGTTGATATCCGCATGATATAGCCCGTCCGCTTCCCATTTCTGCTGCCATTTTGTTTCGATGTCTGCCGGCGTATACTTTTCTGACATTGCTCTCCTTATTTTTTCCCAAGTCCGACGTCCCGGGTCAACTTGACGTGGGACATTGGACGTTGGACATTAAACAAAAACCTCCGTCCTCATCGGGACGAAGGTTCACCCTCCGCGGTACCACCCGCATTGTTAGCCAAAACCCGGCTAACCAGCTTGTTTGGCGCTAACGGGCGCCCCCGCCGCATCCTACTCGTCTTCAGATACGGTGCTTGCTCTTGCGAGCGACGGGCGAGTTCGGCTTCGGGGTGCTGCGCCCACTGGAATTTCACCACTCCTTCCAGCTCTCTAGCAGCCAGCCTACTACTCCCATCAACGCGTGACTAAACGCTAGTCACTATTCTCTTTTACCCAGTGGACCCAGAGGGATTCGAACCCTCGACCTCCTCAATGCCATTGAGGCGCGCTCCCAGCTGCGCCATGGGCCCTGGCCGAGCCCAAGGGGGTGCGAAGCACCGCCTTGGTGAGGACGTTGCGAGGCGGCCTTTAAGCCTCCGTAGCAACCTCCTGCTTTTTCTACTCTTGTTGCGAGGCGGCATTTTGGCCGCCGTAGCAACCCCTACGCACCGCAAAAGCCGCCGTGCTTTTGGAGTGTGCTAGTCAGCTACGCTGACTGACGCAACTCCAAGTTCTGTTGCAGAATCTTCGCCCTACGCACGGCAAAAGCCGCCGTGCTTTTGGAGTGTGCTAGCCAGCTACGCTGACTGAGGCAACTCCAGCCTGTATTTTGGGTGGAAACAATCGCCCAGTGGACCTGGCGGGAGTCGAACCCGCGACCTCATCAGTGCGATTGATGCGCGCTCCCAACTGCGCTACAGGCCCGATGTTGTTAGGCGGGGTGAAAGCTCCGCCGCAACAATGTCGTTGCGAGGCACTGCAGTAGCAGTGCCCTGGCAACCTTATCCTTATGTTAACGTCAAAGGATTTTACAGTAGCCGCGGGGGGCTGTCAAGAATCGTTATTCCCCGCAATCATTTTACTCGTGATCCAGGATCAGGACGCCGTCAGCGTTGATTGCTCCCAAAACCAAGGAATAACCGATCTCGATGTGCTCGGGCGAATGGCTGCCTGTGACTGACATAGTCCCACCGGCAAGCATAAGGTTTTCAAACGAACCGTCGACTTCGCCATCGGCAGTAAAAACGAGCGCAATGGTGCCGAAGGTTGCATCATCGACCAGTTCAAGGGTGGCGTCGCTAGCCGTGTAGGTACCCGTGAGTGTGACTGCTGGAGGATCGATGGCGCCAAAAACAAATCCGTCCAGATCCAGGATCAACTCCATGGTGCCGTCATTGTTGACGGTAACAGTCGCCATGGCGTCTCCTGTGCTGCCGAATGTCGTGTTCTGCCAGGTCCCGCTCCACTCGCCCTCGTATTGAGTTAAAACCTCATAACCGGGTGCGTTTGCCGGGGTAGCTGATTCCGTCGGCGCTGCCGTTTCCGTGGCGGTCGGCACCGGAGTAGCGGTTGGTGCCAGCGTTACCGTCGGCTCTGGCGTTGGAGCAGCGCAGGCTTGAACAAGCAAAACCATAAACATCACCATAAAGGACTTGGCCATTTTCTGTTTCATGAGTCCCTCCGCTTAATATTTAAGTAAAATATCATAATTAATACCTGGTGTCAACGATGGTATACTCCCGCCGTTATCAAGGGCGGCCAGCACAATCACATCGACAACGGAGAATTATGAGTGAAACCAAAGCCCATTTGACGCAAGAACCTGGCCCGCAAACCATGCGCACCTTCTATCTCATCTGGTTTGGCCAGCTCGTCTCCACCTTGGGCTCCGGCCTCACCGGCTTTGCTCTGGGCGTCTACATCTACCAAACCACGCAGTCAACCACCGCCTTTGCCTTGGCCATGCTGGCCTTTACCGTTCCCGGCGTGTTTTTTTCCCCCGTGGCCGGCGCCCTGGTGGACCGTTTCCCGCGCCGCTGGATGATGATCCTCAGCGATGTGGGCGCGGGTCTTACCACCCTGGCGATTTTCCTTCTGCTCGTTTCGGGCAAACTGGAAGTCTGGCATATTTTCGTGACGAATTTCTTCAACGGATTATTCAACACCTTCCAGTGGCCGGCGCAATCGGCGGCTACTACCATGCTGGTGCCGCAGAGCCAGTTGGGTCGCGCCGGGGGCATGGTGCAGATCGGCGAAGGGATATCCCAATTGCTCTCGCCGGCGATCGCCGGTGTCATGTTCGTCACCTGGGGCATGGCTAGTGTCGTCTTTATCGACTTGATCACGATGTCCATCGCCGTGGGCACCCTATTGCTGATCAGCATCCCCGAACCGGTGCGAAGCCATGAGGAGCAGGAAAGCCGCAAGTCGATTTCCAAGAGCATCCGCTTCGGGTTGGATTACATCCGCGCCCGGCGCGGATTGTTCTACCTGCTGATGTATTTCGCCACGATCAACCTGCTGTTCAACATGATCGGCCCCTTGTGGACCCCTCTGTTGCTGAACCTAGGGACTCCCGACCAGGCCGGTTTTGTGGGCTCCATTGTCGGCGTTGGCATGCTGCTTGGCACTTTTGTGATGAGCGCCTGGGGCGGACCCAAGCGACGCGTATATGGCGTATTGGGCTCCGGCATCTGGACGGGTGCCATGCTGCTCCTGCTTGGTTTCAAAGCCAGCGTTCCGCTGATCGCCATCTCAGGATTTCTGGCGATGTTCGTCTTCCCTATCATGAACGGATCCAGCCAGGCATTGTGGCAAAGTAAAACCGACCCCGACGTGCAAGGCCGGGTATTTTCCGTGCGGCGCATGCTGGCACAATTCACCGTACCCATTGGTATCCTGCTCAGCGGCCCGCTGGTGGATGGCGTTTTCGAGCCGCTCATGGCGCAGAGCGGAGCGCTGGCGAATACCTTCGTCGGCCAGATCATGGGCACGGGGCAAGGCCGCGGGTTAGCCTTGCTATTTGTGTGCATCGGTCTGGCAATTATGTTGGCTTCACTGATCGGCCTCAGCAACCCGCGCCTGCGCAACGTGGATACCGAAATACCCAATATCAAGATTAAAACGCAAAGCGAGGCAGAGGCTGCCAAAGAGGGCTTAGGTGTCGAAGCCAGTACGGTTTGATTGGGATTGCGTGCTAAAAAAGAGGGCGAGGGTTACCTCGCCCTCTTTTACTTGGTTAGCCGGCTGCGATTTTATGCAGCTCCTCGCCCTTAGCCAGCCGCTGTAAAGTAGCTTTCTGTCGCTGGATATCCTTCTCCAGGCGGGCAAACAAGGCCTCGGCGCGCTCACCGTCCGTATCCACCAAGCGGCGGTAACGGTTTTCGTTGTAGATATATTCTTTCACCGATACCTTGGGTTCTTTCGAGTCCAACACCAGGGCCGGCTTGCCTTCCGCCGCCAGATCCGGGTTGAAGCGATAAAGCGGCCACATCCCAGATTCAACCGCCAGGCGCTGCTGGGTTAATCCTTTAGTCATGTCAATCCCGTGTTCAATGCAGTGCGCATAAGCCACCATCAGTGAAGGTCCGTCGTAGGCCTCGGCCTCGCTGATAGCTTTCACCGTTTGGGCGTCGTTGGCGCCCATGGCAATGCTGGCCACATACACACTGCCATAGGTCATGGCGATCAGACCCAGGTTCTTCTTGGCAGTTTCCTTGCCGTTGGCGGCAAAGCGCGCCGTGGCTGCCCGCGGGGTTGCCTTGGAAGCCTGCCCGCCGGTATTGGAGTACACCTCGGTATCCATCACCAGGATGTTGACGTTGCGCCCAGAAGCCAGCACGTGGTCCAGGCCGCCGTAGCCGATATCGTAGGCCCAGCCGTCCCCCCCCACGATCCACACCGATTTTTTCACCAGCGCGTCAGCCAGGGATGCCAGGCGCAGGGCCTCGAACGAACTCAACCTGGCCAGCTGGCCTTTCAATTCGTCCACGCGCTGGCGCTGTTCTCGGATGCCCTGTTCGCTGGTTTGATCTGCGTTGAGCAGGTTCTCCACCAAACTTTCGCCTAGTTCCTGGCGCAGGTTGGCGAGCAGCCCACGGGCAATGGCGACTTGCTGGTCCAGCGAGATGCGCATGCCCAGGCCGAATTCAGCGTTGTCCTCGAACAAGGAGTTAGACCAGGCCGGGCCGCGCCCCTGCAGGTTCTTCGCCCAAGGCGTAGTGGGCAGGTTGGCTCCATAAATGGAAGAACAGCCGGTGGCGTTGGCGATAATGGCGCGTTCGCCATACAACTGGCTGATCAGTTTGAGGTAGGGGGTCTCGCCGCAACCGGCGCACGCGCCGGAGAACTCAAACAAGGGCTGCAACAGCTGCGAGTTCTTGACGGTATTGAGCTTGATCAAACCGCGGTCGACTTCGGGCAAGGACAGGAAGAATTCCCAGTTCACTTTTTCCGGTGCGCGCAGCGGGTCTATCGGAGCCATATTGACCGCTTTGCGGCCCGTCTCTTTATCCACCACGGGGCAAGCCTCCACGCACAAGGTGCAGCCCGTGCAATCTTCGGGCGAGACCTGCAGCGAATACTTCCAATCGGGAAATTCTTTCCAGCGCGCTTCGGCCGATTTGAAGCCTTGCGGCGCTCCCGCCAGGGCGGCAGGCTGATAAACCTTTTCGCGGATCACGGCATGCGGACACACAAAGGCGCATTTGCCGCACTGGATGCAGGTGTCTGCATCCCAAACCGGGATCTCCAACGCCAGGTCGCGTTTCTCCCATTGAGCAGTGCCGGTGGGGTAAGAGCCGTCCACAGGCAAGGCGCTGACCGGCAACGTGTCGCCGCGGCGTTCGATCATGGTGCCCAGCACCTGGCGCACGAAATCCGGCGCCTCTGAGGAAATCTCCCAACGGGTGTCCGTCACGGCAGTCACTTTTTCAGGAACTTTGACCTCGTGCAACGAATCGAGGGCGCGGTCCACGGCGCGGATGTTCTGGTCCACGATGTCCTTGCCGCGCTTGCCGTAGGCCTTCTTGATGGAAAGTTTGATCTTTTCCAAGGCCAGTTCCTGGGGAATCACCTGGCTGATGGCAAAGAAACAAGTCTGCATGATGGTGTTGATGCGTTTGCCCAGGCCGATCTTATCGGCAATGCGGTAAGCATCGACCACATACACTTTAAGCTGCTTGGCGATGATGTGCTGCTGGACGCGCAGGGGCAGCTCGTTCCACAATTCCTTGGGGCCGTAGGGGCTGTTTAGCAAAAAGGTGCCGCCTTTGGCAGCCCGGCTAAGCACGTCGAACCTTTCGAGGAAATTGCTTTGGTGGCAGGCGATGAAGTCGGCCTGTTCGATCAAGTAGCTGGAGCGGATCGGCGAATCGCCAAAACGCAAATGTGATTCAGTAACCGACCCCGCTTTCTTGGAGTCGTACACGAAATAGCCTTGCACGGATTTATCGGTTTCCTCGCCGATGATCTTGATGCTGGCCTTGTTGGCGCTCACCGTGCCGTCCGAGCCGAGCCCGAAAAAGATGGCGCGATAGGCATCCGGACTTTCCGCAGAAAAGCCGGCATCCACATGCAGGCTAAGTTTGCTCACATCATCCTTGATGCCCACGCTGAAATGCTTCTTGGGGTTCTTCTTCTGCAGTTCCTCGAAGACGGCCTTGACCATCGCTGGGGTGAATTCCTTGGAAGACAGCCCGTAGCGCCCGCCGATGACGCGGGGGGCCGCCACCCCCAGCCAGGATTCGCTGAGCGCGGCGACCACGTCTTGATACAACGGTTCGCCCACTGCGCCGGGTTCTTTGCTGCGGTCGAGCACAGCAATGGAATGCGCCATCTTGGGCAGCGCCGCCAGTAGATCCTTGGAGGAGAACGGCCGGTATAACCGCACTTTGATCAAGCCCACTTTTTCGCCGCGGCGCAATAATTCCTCCACGGCTTCCTCGGCCGCCTGCGCGCCCGATCCCATCATCACCAGGACACGGTGCGCATCGGGTGCTCCGACGTAATCGAACAAGTGATACTGGCGGCCGGTCTCAGCGGCAAACAGATCCATCGCCTGTTGAACCAAGGCGGGGCAGCGATCGTAATAAAGGTTGGCGCTTTCGCGCGCCTGGAAGAATACGTCCGGGTTTTGAGCGGTGCCGCGCAGCTCGGGATGTTCGGGTGACAAAGCCCGGGCGCGGTGCGCCTGGATCAAGTCTTCGCGCATCAGTTTGCGGATGGTGTCGTCACTGATGGGAAAGACTTTGTTGATCTCATGGGAGGTGCGGAAGCCATCGAAGAAGTGCAGGAAGGGCAACCGCGCTTCCAGGGTAGCCATGTGAGCCACCAGCGCCAGGTCCATCGCTTCCTGCACCGACCCGGAGGCCAGCATGGCCCAGCCGGTTTGGCGGGCGGCCATCACGTCGCTGTGATCGCCGAAGATAGAGAGCGCCTGGGCTGCAATGGCCCGGGCGGCGATGTGGAACACTGTGGCAGTCAGCTCGCCGGCGATCTTGTACATATTTGGCACCATCAACAGCAAGCCCTGCGAGGCCGTGAAGGTGGTGGTTAGCGAGCCGGTCTGCAGGGCGCCATGCACTGCGCCAGCCGCCCCACCCTCGCTTTGCATCTCGATAACCGCCGGCACTGTTCCCCAGACATTGGGCTTGCCTTCGGCCGCCCACTGGTCAGCATATTCGCCCATGGCCGAAGCCGGGGTGATCGGATAGATCGCCACCACTTCATTCGTGCGGTAGGCAATCGATGCCACCGCCTCATTTCCATCCACAATAATTGTTTTCTTTGTCATCAGCTCGCCTCATCCAAGGTATAGGGACGAATGGCCCTTGGAGACCCGTTAATGGCACAAGAATAGCAAGGGTGGCCTGCCCAACGGAATGACATACGTCCCCACAAACGAGGGACTTATCTCTATAAAAGAAAAGGCCAAAAGTTGTAGAGTAATGACACGCTTCCCCCGGAGGTTGCCATGGCGTATCCCGCTCAGTTACGTCTGCAGCAAACCGTGTTCTCCTGCCCGCATTATTCTGTCCCGGTGAGGGTCGAGTCTCATGTCGCCTACCCATCGGATTTCTTCCGTGAACAGCCCCAGCGCGTTCTGCGGCGCACCTGTTCCGCAGAGTTCGATTGCATCCTGGTGGATAAAGCCGCCTGCCCTATGAGGATCCAGCAAATCCGTTTGCAGACCTCGCAATAATTTCAAAATTGGGGTTTAACCAATCTACCTCAATCAAACACGCGCCTATAGTCATCAACCTGGCGCTTTCCCCTTAAGGGGAAAGCGTTGGTTGCAGTTCCGGCTAAAAGATCCAGCCTGAATAAGCCGCCACTCCGATCAGCGCCAGGAAGGCGGCCGTCAGCAGGCTGCCATCAAAAATTAATTTATTGAGATCCAACATAATTCGCTCCGGGGAGTTAGATAAACGGTTACGTTGCGGTAAGTATCTATCAAGTCTCGTGTTTCGGATTTATTCGCCCACCCTGATGCGCGGATTGAGCGCGGCATACAGCAGGTCGGCTGCCAGGTTGGCCAGCGCGAAGCCTAACACCGTCACCAGGCTGATGGCCTGCAGCAAGGGCAGGTCGCGGCGGGTGATGGCAAAAACCATTAACCGCCCCAACCCAGGATAATTGAACACTGATTCCACCACCACCAGGCCGCTGATCAACCAGCCCAGGCTGATGGCGATCACGGTGATGGTGGGCAGCAGCGCGTTGCGCAGCACATGCCTCCAGATCACGATGCGGCGCGGCAAACCTTTCAATATCGCCGTTCGCACATAAGCCTGCTTCAGCTCTTCCAACACCCCGGCGCGGGTCAGCCGGGCCACATAGGCCACCAGCACCAGGCTGGCGGTGATCGCCGGCAGGATGAGACTGGGCAGCGCCTCAAAAAAAGGTGTGCCGGCCCGAATTGTTGAAGAGGCCGGCAGGCCAAAGCGAAAGGCCAGGATCTCGATCAGGAAGACGCCGGTGACGAATTCCGGCAGTCCGACCACCGCCAGGGAAAGCAGGCTGATGCCGTTGTCTGCCCAGCGGCCTTCGTTGAGCGCCGCCACCGCCCCCAACGCCACCGCCAGCGGCGCGCCGATCAGAAGGGTCAGCCCGGCCAGGCGTAGCGAGTTGCCCAGGCGCTCCATCACTAACGGATAGGTGGGCACCTGGTTGCTATACGAATTGCCCCAATCGCCGCGCAGCATCTCCGCCAGCCAGTTGACATAGCGCAGTACCGCCGGCTGGTCCAACCCCAGGTCGGCGCGGCAGGCCTGCAACTGCGCGTCACCGACCTCGCGGCCCAGGATGACCCGGCACACGTCGCCGGGCAGCCATTGGGTGATGGCAAAGATCAGCAGCGAAGTGAGCAGCAGGGTCAGCCCCAGGAAAGCCAACCGGCGCAGCAAATAGACCATCATGCAACGATCCTTGCTTTTGTCATTCTGAGCGCTGGTAGGCAGCCCTTTGGGCCGCCGTACCGAAGCGAAGAATCCACCCAGTTCATCGATTTCGATGGCGTGTGGGCTGTGGAGAACAGACTAATAGATGGATTCTTCGATTCACTCAGCATGACATCACGAGTGCTTTCCCTCAAATCTCAACACCGGCTCCTGGATCTGCATCAATTCTTCCACCGGGATGTGGCAAAAATAGCGTTTGCCATCCCCGGCCTCGCGCCAGGGCGGAGTTTGTTGCACGCAGATCTCGCCCAGGAAACGGGGGCAGCGCGTGTGAAAGGGGCAACCGCTGGGTGGGTCGATGGCACTGGGCAGCTCGCCCTCCAAGCGAATCTGCTTCTGCTCCACAAACGGATCGGGGGGCGGCACCGAAGATAGCAAGGCTTCGGTGTAGGGATGGTATGGCGGATCGAAGATGGTTTCGCTTGGCGAGACCTGCATCAACTCCCCCAAATACATCACCGCGATCTGATCTGCCAGGTAACCCACCACGGCGATATCGTGTGAAATTAATAGCATCGCCGTTTGGCGCTCAGCCTGCAACTCGGCCAGCAGATTGAGGATATTGGCCTGTACCGATACGTCCAGCGCCGAGACCGGCTCGTCGGCCAGCAGCAACTCCGGCCGGCTGGCAAAGGCGCGCGCAATCGCCACGCGCTGTTTCTCTCCGCCGCTCAGCTGGCCAGGCAAGCGTTGGGCGTACTCTTCGGGCAAGCGCACCGCAGCCAGCAGCGCAGGCGCCTGCGCCCTGGCTCTAGCTGCAGTTAAACCGCGCAGGCGCACCAAGGGGCGGCTCAACGACTCGCCTACAGACAAATAGGGGTTCAGCGCCTCCTCCGGATTCTGGAAGACCATCTGCAACCGGGACAACATTTGATGGTCACGTTGGTTGAGACGCGCCGGCAGCTGAAAGCCAAGCAGGTCCACCGTTCCAGCCTCGCGTTCCACTAGACCGATCAGGCTGCGCGCCAGGCTGCTCTTTCCGCTGCCACTCTCGCCCACAATGCCCAGGGTTTGGCTGGAGTCGACTCTCAAATTTACATTGCGCACAGCCTGCAACGATTGTTTTGGTTTGCGACTGAGGATTTGAATCAATGACTGTGATCGTGGGTAAGAGACCTTTAGCCCCGCAACCTGCAACACGGGCCTGGCCTCCTGGCGGCCTGCCTTGATCGGTTTGGCCTCTTCCCGCTGCGCGCTCACCTGCCCGGCCTGGATCTCCGGCCAGCGATGGCAGCGCACCCTGCGCCCCGCAGTGGGCGCGTCGAGCGTGGGGCGTTCGCTCCAGCAGCGTTCAATGGCCAGCGGGCAGCGCGGGGCGAACACGCAGGCATTGGGCAACTCTCCCAGGCGCGGCACCTGGCCCGGGATGCCCTGCAACGGCCGCTGGTCCTTGCGCTGTCCCAGCCGCGGTACGGAATCCAACAGCCCGCGCGTATAAGGATGCAAGGGTTGGCGAAATAGGTCTTCAGTCGGCGCCTCCTCGGCCAGCTCGCCGGCGTACAGCACCGCCACGCGGTCGCTGAGGGTGGCCACCACACCCAGGTTATGGGTCACATAGAGCAATGCAGCCTTGCGTTCCGCCACCGCCTCGCGCAGCAAGTCCAATATCGTGGCTTCGGTGGTCACATCCAGCGCAGTGGTCGGTTCATCCAAGACCAGCAGGCGCGGCCGGCCGCTCAAAGCCAGGGCGATCATCACCCGCTGCTGCATGCCCCCGCTAAGCTGGTGTGGATAAGAACGCGCCACTCCCTGCGGGTCAGCCAGGTGAACTTGCCGCAACAGCTCCAAGGTTTCCGCCGTAGCTTCCGCCCGGCTTGCGCCATATTCGCGCAAGGCTTCCCCCAGCTGCTGGCCGATGCGCATGGAAGGGTTTAGCGCAGTTGCCGGGTTTTGGGGAACAAAAGCCAACTGGCGCCCCCACACCTGGCGCAGATCTTCTTCCGAAAGGGCTAACAAATCCCGTCCGCCAAAATGGATGCGGCCAGCCCGCACTGAGCCATTGCGATCCAGTTGGCGCATCAGGGTAAGTGCCAATGTGGTTTTGCCGGAACCGCTCTCACCCACTAATCCCAGCACCTCACCAGGTTGGATGGTCAAGTCGATCTCATTGAGCGCGTCGAATTCATTCTCATTGATGCGGTAGGCAACCCGCAATCCTTCAACCTTCAACACAGGTTCTGCCGTAGGCATGGCTAAGGTTCCAGGTTCACTTGAAAGACACGCTTAAGGCCGTCGGCCATCAAGTTGACGGAGATGACCAACAAGGAGATGGCTGCCGCCGGGAAATACAGCGCCCACGGCGTTTGCGACACGGTGCCGCGCGCCTCGAACACCATCAGTCCCCAATCCGGGGAGGGCGGCTGCACCCCGACTCCCAGATAGCCCAACGAAGAAGCCAGGAAGATGGCGTAGGAGAAGCGCAAGGCTGCCTCTACCGCCAGAGCGGGCAGCACCGCGGGCAGGATCTCGCGGAATAAAATGCGCGCCGAAGATTCGCCCTGCACGCGGGCGGCTTCAATGTAGGCACGCGTCTTGACCGAAAGCACTACGCTGCGCACCACTCGCGCCACAATGGGGATGTAGACCACCACGATGACCAGCAATACCGAACTTTGCGAAGGCCCCAGGGTGCCCAACAGCAGCAAGGCCAGCAGCAAGGCGGGCAAAGCCAGCAGGCTGTCGAAAAAGCGCATCAACAATTCGTCGAACCAACCGCCGCGATAGCCGCTGAGTAGTCCCAGGCTGGTGCCGATCGTTACGGCCAACAGGGTGCCCAAGCCCGCCAGGGCGAAGATGTCCGCCGCGCCCAACAGGACGCGGCTGAACACATCCCGACCCAAACGGTCGGTGCCGAACCAATGGGCAGCCGAAGGCGCCTGGCGCGCCTCGGCCACGATCTGCTGGTTCACTCCATAAGGCGCCAGCATCGGGCCAAACACGGCCAGCAGCAGGAACAGCACGAAAACCCCGGTTCCAAAGGCATGGGTTGGGCGGCGCAGCAAGCTGCGCAGAAAGGCAAAGAAGCGCTGCCCCCCGGGGGGGGCAGCGCTTCCGGTTCTAAGTTGGATCTTGGCAGGCTGTGCCACTGCACGGTTATTTCAAGCGGATGGTATGCAAGTCTGTGCGGCCGGCGAACGCCTCCAATTGGAAGCCGCTGAACAGATCAGAGATGGCCCCGAATTGCGGGAAGTAGTAAGGGATGATCACCGGCCCGCGTTCAGCCAGCAACGCCTGGATCTGGGAATAAGCCTCCACTCGTTCGACTTCGTCGAGGGTGGTGCCTGCCGTTTCAGCCAGGGAATCGAACTCGCCATCCGAGAAATGCGCCTCGTTCCAAATCGCCTCGCTGACCAGCATGGTGTCCAGGTAGAACTGCGGGTAAGGCCGAGAGCCCCAACCGGTGATGCCCAGGTCCACTTCCAGCCAGCCGTTCTCCCCGTAGTACACCTCTTCAGGTTCGACGCTGATCTCGATATTGATCCCGGCCTCCGCCCACTGCTCTTTGAGCACCGCGGCCAGGTCCGGCCGTCCGCCGGTGTTGGGCGTATGCAGGGTCAAGTCCAAGCCATCTTCGTACCCGGCTTCCGCCAACAGGGCGCGGGCTGCCTCCACGTCGCGGGCCGGCGGTTGCACACTTGGATCGAAGTAGGCTTCGTACAACGGCCCAATGGGACTGTCGTTGCCGATGGCGCCATAGCCTTGCTGCACCAGCTCGAAAATGGCTTCGCGGTCGGTGGCCAGTTTCATGGCCTGGATCACGCGCGGGTCGGACCCCGGTTCGCGGTCGGCGCGCAAACGCACCAGGTCGAACCCGTTGGTGGGAATAGCCATGGTCTGGATGCCCGCCACGTCCTGCAGGCTTTCGAACAGCGGCGTGCTCATGCGCAGCACCAGATCCACCTGGCCGCCGCGCAAAGCATCCACCATGGCGGTTTCATCCGCGAAGAAAATAATTTCCACATGGGACACGCCGGGTTGCCCTTCCACAAAGTAGTCGGGGTTTGCGCTCAAGATGATGCGATCCTCGGCGCTGTAGTTCTCGACCACAAAGGGCCCGCTGCCGTTGAAATCAGTGGCGTCTTCAGTGCCGTCCTTGATGATCAAAGCGTGGTTGTCGCTGAGATCGTATAAGAAGAAGGGATTGGGCGAGGTGAGCGTAAAAGTGACTTCCAAAGTTCCTGTGGCTTCGATGCTGGCGATATTCTCGTAGAGTGAAGCGGTGGCATATTCCGCGGCCGGGTCACGCAGCCGGTTAAAAGTCCACACTACATCCGCGGCGCTCAATAGGTTGCCGTCGTGGAAAGTAACTCCTTCGACTAAAGTGAAGGTGTAGGTCAGGCCGTCCTCGCTTATTTGCCATTCGCGGGCCAGGCGCGGAATAGGTTGGTTGCTCAGCGGGTCGATGTCCACCAGGTAATCGTAGACCGCGTTGGCCACCAACACTTCCGAGTCGGACGAGATCAGCGCCGGGTCGGTCTGCACCAGAGATTGGAAGGCCACCCGCAAGGTGCCTTCCCCTGTTTCACTCGGGGCTGGTGCGGTTGAAGCGCAGGCCGCTAACAGCAGGCTGGCCGTCACCACTAAGAATAAGGGTTGGGTAAACTTAAGCCAGGGTTTCATACCTTATCTCCTTTTTTTATTGGCTTGCGACGAAATTTTGGATACATAGAAAAACGCCCTAGTCTGTCACCGAACTCTCGACGGCAATCAGGGCAAAGGCCCATGAAGACGTAATGTTCTCCGAGCACCAGGAAACCGGTGTGTTTATCCAGCACTTTGAACAACTTGCGCACTTCGGCGTCAGTAACTTTTACGTCCATCCAGCACTTGTGACAGATCAGGTGGTGGTGGATCTCCTCACTGGCCAGCTCGTATACTTTTCCACCGGCCAGCTCGTTGCCGTGGATCAGCCGGTAACGGCTGAAAGTTTCCAGGTTGCGATACACGGTGGCGGCGCTGACGTGCGGGGCGGCCTTGCGCACATCGGCGTAGATTTCATCGAAGGTGGCGTGTTCGCCACGGGCAGCCACCACCCGCAAGATGAGGTCGCGTTGCGGCGTCAGACGAAACCCAAGGGCGCGAATCCGGCGTTCGACTTTTGTGTTGGGGTAGGCAATGGTCATTTTAGGAATTTTCGCAACTACGAATTTTCGCAATAATAGCCTTAGCTCCTCTCTATGTCAATTGCATCAAGTAAGTCCTATTGACAGGCCTTTTAAAAAAGCGTAATATCTTCACAACAAATAAGTACTGAATGTCTATCTGGGTTTAGGACTTTTCATGCGACTTTCAAAACGCGGCGAGTACGGCATCCGCTCCATGCTGCTTCTAGCCCGCACTGCACGCCCCGGTGAACTGGTGCAGCTCAAGCACATCGCCGAGCAAGAGCACATCCCCACCAAATACCTCGAACAAATCCTGCTCACCCTGCGTCATGCCGGCCTGCTGCACAGCCGCATGGGCCTGCGTGGTGGTTACCATCTAGCCAAACCAGCGGAGGAGATCAGCCTGGGGCAGATTGTGCGCACGCTTGATGGTCCGCTGGCCCCAGTGAATTGCGTCAGCCAGGTGGCTTACGAACCCTGTGACTGCCCCGATGAAGCCAGCTGTGGCCTGCGCTTGGCCATGTTGGATGTGCGCAACCAAATTTCGCAAGTGCTCGATAACACCACCCTTGCTGATATCGTTACTCGCACAACAGCGGCGCGCAACTAGCGCCGATAAGGCGGACAGGCACGGTATTTTCTCTGAAAAGAGAATTAATCCACAAGTTTATCGGACTCAACCTTTTTTCTTGTATGATGTGAGCAATAGCAGGAGATCTTATGTCGATCGTCTTGGAAGGGGTTAGCAAAAGATACGGCGAGCAAGTCGTCGTTAATAACGTCTCCCTCGAGATCAAGAACGGTGAGTTCTTCGTCCTGCTGGGCTCCAGCGGCAGCGGCAAGACCACCGTGCTCAATATCATCGCCGGCCTGACGGACGCCGACGAAGGCAAAGTCCTGCTGCATAAGCGCGACGTGACCAACCTGCCCACCCAGGCGCGCAACGTAGGCTTCGTCTTCCAGAATTATGCGTTGTTCCAATACATGACGGTGGCGCAAAACGTCGAATTCGGCCTGCAGATCAGGAAAGTGCCGCTTGGCCAGCGCCGCCACAAGCGCGACGAACTGCTCGAGATGGTCGGCCTGGTGGGGCTGGGCAACCGCATGCCGCGCCAGCTTTCCGGTGGCCAGCAGCAGCGTGTGGCATTGGCCCGCGCCTTGGCGCTGGAGCCGGATGTGCTGCTGCTGGATGAGCCCCTGGGGGCGCTGGACGCTAAGATCCGCGTCGACCTGCGCCGCAGCCTGAAAAACATTCAGCGCCAATTTGGTGTGGCTGCTATTCTCGTCACTCACGATCAAGAGGAAGCCTTCGACCTGGGCGACCGCATCGGCGTGATGAGCTTCGGCCGCCTGATCGAAGTGGGCACCCCGCAGGAGCTGTACCAGTATCCACAAACCGAATTCGTGGCTTCTTTCCTGGGCACTGCCAATATCCTCCTCGGCGAAACGGATGGGGAGCATGTTCGCATTGGTAAACACATCTTCCCGCTTTCCAGAGAAACGGCGCGGCTGACCTCGGACGACCGCGTGCAGGTCTTGTTCCGTCCCGAAGACGTCTCTCTGGCCGGATCATCGACAGAGGTGGAAGGCGTGCCGCTGGCGGAGGGCAAGGTGGTGGAAACCAGCTTCAGTGGACCCACCGAGCGCCTGCGTCTGGAACTACCGCCCATCCCGGGTGTGCGTGCCATTGCGCCGGCCGTCCCCTATGGCAACAAGAACATCGTGGTCGAGGTGAGCCGCACTCCAGAGCAAAGCCGAGGCCTGGCGCTGAAAACCGGCAAAAAGGCCTGGGTCGGCATCCGCCGGCTGCATGCCTTGGGGCACCCGGGGCTGCATTTCATCCTGCTCACCGATGGCTCGTCCCGCAGCCAGGCCGCCCTGACCACAGGGGGACACCTGGCCCGGCTGGCTCATGCCCGGGTGACTCTGCTGGGGTATGGCGCTAAAGAAAAAGACCTGAAAAAACATTTGCAGGAAGCCCGCAAGCAGATCGGCAGCGGCATGGCTTCCATGGAAACCCACGCCTCTTCCGCCCAATCCCTGCCCGCCGCGGTCACCCGGGTTACCTTGGAGCGCCCTGCTGACCTGGTGGTAGTTGGTTGGAGGCCAAAGAATGGACTTGAACTCCCCGAGCAGGTCTTGCAGGCCGGCAACCACCATCTGCTGCTGGCTACCGTCCCCGACCCAACGCTGAGCAACGCGCTGATCTGCGCTGCCAGCGGCGAACCGGGCAAGGATGATGTGATGTTCGCTGGTCGCTTATTGCGCCACATTGGCGCCAAGGCCACCCTGCTTACCGTCCAAAATCCTCTGCTAACCGATGAGTTCCAACTTATTCAGATGGAACGTTTTATGGCCGGTGGCGTGCAAAGCCTGGCGCGCTTCGGAATTCGGGCCAACAAGCAAATCAAAAAGGGAAATCCGCTGACCACCATCCTGGACGAGATCCGGGCAGGGTCATACGACCTGATAGTCATGGGCGCACCTCTGCCCGGGCGTACCGGTAAATTGACCTTGACCGGGGTGGTCGGCTCGGTGCTGCGTTCAGCCCAGTCTTGTTCGTTTCTCATCGTACGCTCACACCATCATGTCCCGTCTAGAAGATTCCTTGCTTAGCCCGGACAATGGGTGGCGCGAGCATTCAACTCTCGAAAGGAGTTGCAGTGAACAAACGCTTTGCAGCCTTGGCGCTAATCGCACTTAGCCTGGCGTTGGCGGCCTGCGGGCAGAGCCAACCGGATGACAGCGACTCCACTGGTGGAACCTCTGCTGATGAAGTTAATCTGGTACTGGCCGCCTATACCACGCCGCGCGAAGCCTTCGCCGAAATCATCCCGTTGTTCCAGGCCTCCTGGCTGGCAGAGACCGGCCAAACTGTCACCTTCGAAGAATCCTATCAGGGCTCGGGAGCTCAATCCCGTGCCGTGGTGGAAGGCTTTGAAGCTGACATCGTAGCTCTATCTCTGGAAGCGGATGTCATCCGCATCCAGGAAGCCGGGCTGCTCACCCACGATTGGAAAGCGGTGGGAGCCGACGGCATCATGTCCACCTCAATAGTGGCCTTTGCGGTGCGCGCCGGCAACCCGCTGGGCATTGCAGACTGGGATGACCTGGCGGCTGAAGGCGTTGAAGTGCTCACGCCCAACCCGGCTACCAGCGGCGGCGCCATGTGGAATGTGCTGGCCCTCTATGGAGCCGCCTTGCGCGGCCATGTAGATGGCGTGCCCGAGGGCGACCCGCAGGCC
>Ga0209521_10001671_pt1 | contig 18061 bp, 13 predicted proteins | sample Rifsed19ft4_FD_184016 | JGI IMG/M metagenome (GOLD analysis project Ga0209521, IMG submission 184016) | Soil microbial communities from Rifle, Colorado, USA - sediment 19ft 4 (version 2) | ecosystem: Environmental > Terrestrial > Deep subsurface > Rock core/Sediment | place: Rifle, Colorado...
CCCGCCTCGATCCGCGCCAGCACGAACAGCAGGTCCGAGAGCCGGTTCAGGTAGCGCAGGACGGCCTCGTTCACCTCCGTACCCGCCTCGCGAAGGTCCACGACCCGACGCTCGGCCCGGCGTACGATCCCGCGTGCGACGTCCACCGTCGCAGAGACCGCGTTCGCTCCGGGCACGATGAACGCCTGCGGCAGTGGATGGGCCAGGACCAGTTCGTCGATCCAGGTCTCGAGGCGAGTGACCATCTCGGGCGTGACCAGCGAGATCCCCGGTTCCAGGCGGGCCCGCTCGGCGGGATTGGTCGCCAGGTCCGCCCCCAGCACGAACAGCTCGCGCTGGACCTGTAGCACCCCCTCCTCCAACGCCGGCTCCTCGGCCAGTGCCCTCGCGAGCCCGAGCGCCGCCACGGCCTCGTCGATCGTCCCGCACGCCTCCGCCACCGGGTCGGCCTTGGAAACCCGGCCCCCGAACAGCAACCCCGTTGTGCCGTCGTCGCCGGTCTTGGTGTAGATCCTCGGCATGCGGCTAGGATAGCCCCGACCACGACGCCCAACTCGGGCGGGATCGCGGGGCGCAGGTGATGCGAGAGGCTCGGGCGACGCTGTTGCCGCAGCTTGCACCCGTTCCCCTTCGGCCCCCTGAACCTCCTTCGCGACATGTGCAACATGTGGCAGATGTGGCATTTGTGCGGGAAGTGGAACGGTGCTAGGCTGCCGCCTCGAACGTGGGGTCGGACGGCCGCGGCAAGCCAGGACGCCTGTGCGGGGCCCGGTCGCCCGGCCCGACGTCGTCACGCAGGCTCGGTGCACCGACCGCCGCACCGGAGCGAGGAGGCAACATGGCCGGTAGGTTCGGGGCGGTCGTCACCGCCATGGTCACCCCCTTCCGCGAGGATCACACCCTCGACCTGGACGCCGCCGGGTCGCTCGCCGCCCACCTGTACGAGCACGGCTCCGAGTCGCTCGTCGTCGCCGGTTCGACCGGCGAGTCGCCGACCCTCACGCACAAAGAGAAGCTCGAGCTCTTCCGCGCGGTGCTCGAGGTGGCGAAGGGCCGCGGCAAGGTCCTGTGCGGCACCGGGACCTACAACACGGCCGAGACGCTAGAGCTATCACGCGAGGCCGAGGAGCTCGGCGCAGACGGACTGCTGCTCGTGACGCCCTACTACAACAAGCCGCCCCAGGCCGGCCTGCTCGAGCACTTCAGCAGGGTCGCGAAGGCGGTGAGCATCCCGGTGATGGCCTACAACATCCCCGGCCGGACCGGGATCCGCATCGAGCACGACACGCTGTTGCGCATGGCCGAGGTGCGGAACATCGTGGCGGTCAAGGACTCGACCGGTGACTTCCAGTCGATCAGCCGGTTGATCTCCGAGGCCCCGCCGGACTTCGAGGTCTACTCTGGAGACGACTGGGCGACCTTCGGCTACCTGTGCCTGGGCGCCGTCGGCATCGTGAGCGTGGCCTCGCACCTGGTCGGCGGGAAGATCCGCCAGCTCTGCGATCTGATCTTCTCGGGGGACATCCCCGCGGCACGCAAGATCCACGAGGAGCTCACGCCGCTGTTCAACGCCTTGTTCATCACCTCGAACCCGATCCCGGTGAAGACCGCGCTCGAGATGGTCGGCCATCCGGTCGGGCCGCCGAGGTTGCCGCTCGTGCCGGCCACCGCCGAGGAGCGCGAGCGGATCCGGAAGGCGCTGGTCGATGCCGGCCTCGTCTGATCCGTCCGCGCGGGTCGTCTTCCTCGGCGGGGTCGGGGAGGTCGGGCGCAACATGGCATGCGTCGAGCTCGGCGGGCGCATGCTGATCGTGGACGTCGGCCTGTCCTTCCCGCACGCGGAGATGCCGGGCGTTGATCTCGTCCTGCCGGACTTCGAGTACGTGCGGGAGCGGTTCGATGACCTCGAGGCGGTGGTGCTCACGCACGGCCACCAGGACCACATCGGCGCGCTCCCATACCTGCTCCGCGAGTTCGAGGGCGGCGCTCTCCCGGTCTACGGCACCGCCTTCACGCTCGCCTTGCTCGAGGGGCAGCTCGAGGAGCACGGAGTCCGTGACCGTGCCGAGTTCCGCCAGGTAACCCCCGGGGAGGACGCGAGCGCGGGGCCTTTCTCGATGCGGTTCCTTAGGGTGACGCATTCGATCCCCGATGGGATGGCGGTCGTGATCGACACGCCGTTCGGCTCGATCCTGCACACCGGCGACTTCAAGGTCGACCAGACGCCGCTCGACGGCCGGCCCACCGACCTGCACGGTCTGGCCGAGGAGGCGGGGCGGGGCGTGCACCTGCTCCTGTCGGACTCCACGAACGCGGAGGAGGCCGGATACACGGACAGCGAGCGCAGCGTCGGGCCCGTGCTGCAGGACATCATCGCCCGCGCGCCGCAGATCGTCGTGGTCGCCTGCTTCAGCAGCCACATCCACCGGGTCCAGCAGGTCGTGAACGCGGCGCGTGCCGACGAGCGCGTCGTCGCGTTCCTCGGCCGCTCGATGCACCAGAGCGTCGCCGCTGCGCGCGAGCTCGGGCTGCTGCACGCGCCCGAGCAGGACGTCGTGCCGATCGAGGAGGTCGAGCGCCTGGACCCCTCACGGGTCGTCGTGATCTGCACCGGCTCCCAGGGCGAGCCGTTCTCGGCCCTCTCGCTGATGGCGGCGCGAGAGCACAAGTGGGTCAAGCTAGGCGCGGGCGACAGCGTGGTCCTCTCGAGCAGCCTGATCCCGGGGAACGAGCCGGCGATCCACCGCGTGGTGGACGGCCTGTATCGAACGGGCGCCGACGTGTTCCATCTGCCCGCCTACGCGGTCCACGCCAGCGGCCACGCCGCCGCCGAGGAACTCCGCCTGATGCTCTCGCTCGTGCGGCCGCGCTGGTTCATCCCGATCCACGGCGAGCGGCGGCACCTCGCGCACCACGCGAAGATCGCGACCGAGGTCGGCATCGCGTCCGACCACGTCCTGCTCTGCGAGGACGGCGACGTGGTGGAGGTGGGGGAGAAGGTGCAGGTCGTGGACCGCGCCCCGGCCGGGATGACGTTCGTCGACGGCCTGGGGATCGGGGACGTCGGTCAGGTGGTGCTCCGCGACCGGCGCAAGCTGTCCTCCGACGGCGTGGTGGTGGTGGTGGTCGCGATCGACGCGCATCACGGCCAGCTGGTCTCGGGCCCGGACATCGTGAACCGTGGGTTCGTGTTCGAGGAGACCTCGGGCGACATCCTTGAAGAGGCGCGCGAACGCGTCATGCTCTCCCTGCAGGACAGCGCCCAGGCCGAGGTCGTGGACCGGGGGGTGCTCGAGCAGAACGTCCGGCGCGTGCTCGGCAAGTACTTCTACGAGGTCACGCAGCGCAAGCCGGTGATCGTGCCCGTGATCGTGGAGGTGTAGTTGGCGACGAAGACGAAGGGCCGCGGCAAGGCGCGCGGCCCCGCCCGCACGTCGGTCCGGAGCCACCTTTCCCCCTGGGCGCGCGACGCCCTCGGGATCGGCTTGGTCGTGCTCGGGCTCCTCACCGTGTTGGGCCTGTGGTTCGAGGCCGCTGGGCCGGTCGGCCGAGGGCTGGACTGGTCCCTGCACGCCGCCGTCGGCTTGGCCGCAGTGGTGTTCCCGGTCATCGCGGTGTTCTGGGGGGTCCTGCTGCTCCGCGGCAACGCGGAGCAGGACCGGGTGCGCATGTTCATCGGGTTCGCGATAGCGCTCGTCGGCGTGCTGGCGCTGCTGTCGCTCCTGCGCGGCCACCCGAGGCCGTTCGCCGGCTACGACCGCGTGAGCGAGGCAGCCGGCGTGATCGGCGCCATGGCGGCGTGGCCGCTCGGCAAGCTCGTTTCGCGCATCGGCGTCGTGATCGTGTGGAGCGGCGTCGTGGTGCTCGGCCTGCTCATCTTCACCGGGACGCCGCTCTCATCCGTGTGGGATCGCGTCCGGGGCATGTTCTCCCGCCAGGACGACCAGTACGAGGACGAGGAGGAGGAGCTCGAGGAGGAGCCCGCCCCGCGTCGGCGCGAGCCGCGCGTGATCCACACCGAGCCCGGCATCCCGGTCCTCGAGCTCCCCGAGGACGACGGGTTCGCCGACCGCGAACCCGGGCCGATCGAGGTTCCCGAGCTCGTGCGCCCGGTCTCCCCGGGCGGGCGGTACCTCCCGCCCCCGCTCGAGCTGCTCCGGACCTCACCGGCCTCCGGCGGCTCCGAGCGCGACGAGGAGCACCAGATGCAGGCGCTCGAGCGCACCTTCCACACGTTCGGCGTCCCGGCCCACGTCGTGGCGGCACACCGGGGACCGACCGTGACGCTCTACGAGGTCGAGGTCGAGGCCGGCACGAAGGTGAACAAGGTCCTCGCCCTTGGCGACGACATCGCCTACGCGCTCGCGACCCCCGACGTGCGGATCATCGCCCCGATCCCCGGCAAGAGCGCGATCGGCGTCGAGGTCCCCAACAAGGTCCGCGACTTCGTGATGCTCGGCGACATCCTGCGTTCGCGCGCCGCCACAGACGACCCGCACCCGCTATCGGTCGCGCTCGGCAAGGATGTGCACGGGCGTGCTCAGCTCGTGAACCTCACTAAGATGCCGCACCTGCTCATCGCGGGTGCCACCGGCGCCGGCAAGTCGAGCCTCATAAGCTGCTTCATCACCTCGGTCCTGATGCGGACGAACCCCGACGAGGTCAAACTCGTGCTCGTCGATCCCAAACGCGTCGAGCTGACGCACTTCGCGGACCTGCCCCACCTGCTCGTGCCGGTGATCGTGCATCCCAAGCGCGCGGCGGAGGCGCTGTCGTGGGTGGTGCGCGAGATGGAGCAGCGCTACGAGCTGCTCGCTATGGTCGGCGTCCGGGACATCGACGGCTTCCGTCAGGGACTCGAGGAGGGCACGCTCCGGATCCCCCCCGGGCAGGAGGACAAGGTCGAGGACTTCCCGTACCTGCTCGTGGTGATCGACGAGCTCGCCGACCTCATGATGGTCGCGCCCCGCGACGTCGAGGACGCGATCTGCCGGATCGCGCAGATGGCGCGGGCCGTCGGTATCCACCTCGTCGTGGCGACCCAGCGCCCGAGCGTCGATGTCGTGACCGGTCTGATCAAGGCGAACATCCCCAGCCGCATCGCGCTCATGACCTCGAGCCAGGCCGACAGCCGAGTGATCTTGGACATGAACGGCGCCGAGAAGCTGGTCGGCCACGGCGACATGCTGTTCGCGCCTTCCTCGGCCTCCAAGCCCTCTCGCCTACAGGCGGCGTGGGTCACCGAGAAGGAGATCCACCAGGTCACCGAGTGGATCCGGGCCCAGCGCCCCGCCGAGTACGCCATGAGCGTCGAGGGCCTGGGCAGGCCCCCGGTCGAGGGCGAGGATGGCGGCCTGGGCGGCGACGACGACCTGCTCGAGCAGGCAGCAGAGCTCGTGATCCGCTCCCAGCTCGGCTCGACCAGCATGCTCCAACGCAAGCTGAAGGTCGGGTTCGCGCGCGCCGGTCGCCTGATGGACCTGCTCGAGGATCGCGGGATCGTGGGTCCCTCCCTCGGCTCGAAGGCCCGCGACGTGCTGATCACACCCGAGGAGTGGGAGGAGTCCCGCTCCGCCCGCGCCGGCTGACGCCCGCGCGACGAGCACGCGGCGATCCCGTCTCCCTGCGGTTCGGCGAGGCAAAACCATGCCTGCGACTACTACTGCAACAGGAGGTTGACAAAACCGCTCCGGTCGAGCCTAGTGTCGCGGGTGCGACACGATAGGGGGCGGAGATGAGCCAGAAACCCCACCCACATTCCGTTCGCTTGGTCGTCGCGGCGATCGCGTTGGTGGCCGTGGCGTCGCAGACGGCCCTGGCCGGAGTTTCCGCGGCCGGACCGCTCGTGCCGGTCTCGGGCGCAAGTCCGTTCGGTGAGCTCGGGGACTGCGGGAACGCGCCGGGGAGCCCGGCGGGGACGAACCCCTCAACAGCGAGGTCGAGCCCTGGATCGACGTGAGCCCGATCGACCCGCTCGTGATGGCGGGCGCATGGCAGCAGGATCGCTGGTCCAACGGCGGTGCCAAGGGCCTGGTGGCGAGCGTGAGCCTCGACGGCGGAGCCACGTGGCAGACGCCGGTCCCGATCCCCGGCGTCTCGCAGTGCTCCGGCGGCACGTTCTCCAGGGCGACCGACCCCTGGGTCGCGTTCGGTGCGGACGGTGACCTGTACCAGATCAGTCTGTCGATCGATGTGGATCCGGCCACGGGGACGCCGGGAGGGTTCGGGCCGAACGCCTTGCTGGTCAGCAAGGTCCAGAGCGCCGACGTGACGGATGATGGCGGCATCGCGTCGAACGAGTGGACCGCTCCCATCACGATCATCCAGGACTCGAACCCGCGCTTCCTGAGCGACAAGGAGTCGATCACCGCGCACCCGACGAACGCGAACTTCGTCTACGCGGTGTGGGACCGGCTGAAGCAGAGCACGGGGGACGTGATCAATCCGGAGCGCGTCCCCGGCAACCTCGCGTTCAAGGGCGCCGCGATGTTCTCGCGGACCACGGACGGCGGTTCGACCTGGGCGTCGCCCCGGGTGATCTACGACCCGGGCGGCATCTCGCAGACGATCGGCAACCAGCTCCTCGTGCTGCCGGACGGCACCTTGGTCTCGGTCTTCAACGAGATCCTGGGCGCGAGCCAGAGCGCCGGACCGGGCCCGTTCAACCTGTCCCTCAAACGATCCCCCGACAACGGCACGACCTGGCTGCCCCGAGGGCGGCCCATCCGCGCGGCCAAACTCCTCCCGCGGACCCTGTTCACGCCGCCGCCCTTCATCGGCGTGTACGACCCCGACGACCCGACGCGGCCGATCCGGGCGGCCGACGTCCTGTTCGACGTCGCGGTCGGCCCGAGCGGCGAGCTCTACGCGGCCTGGCAGGACTCGAGGTTCAGCAACAGCGGGACCTTCAACGACCCGGGCCTGCTCATCGACGAGATCGCCTTCTCCCAGTCGCTGGACGGCGGCCGCACCTGGTCGCAGCCGATCAAGGTCAACCAGACCCCGACGGGGATCGCGCTGGCGAACCGCCAGGCCTTCGTCCCCTCGATCGACGTGGCCGCCGACGGCACGGTCGGGGTCACCTACTACGACTTCCGGAACAACACGGCCGAGTCGGGCGCGCCGACTGACCACTTCATCGTCCACTGCCATGCGACCTGCACGAGCACGGCGAACTGGGGCGGCGAGGTCCAGCTGACGACTGCATCGTTCGACATCACCCAGGCCCCGCTCACCGGGAGCGGGTTCTTCCTCGGCGATTACGTTGGCCTCGCGTCCTCGGGCAACGACTTCGTGGCCCTCTTCACGCAGGCGGGCAGCGCCACCGATCCATCGAGCATCTACTCCAGGAGGGTGAGCACCGGGACGTAGTGAGGGACGCGAACCACACCTTGAGCTGATCGGACCCCTCGGATAGCAGGCTGACGAGCGTCCCGCCCGTTGGGTCGCGGACCCGTCCGCCCTTGGCCGCGTTGCCGAGCGGTCGATCGTCGGCGCGCGTGTAGGCTCGAAGGAACCGTCCGCCGGGACCGACGGGGCCTAGGGAGGATCGTGTCCGAGGATCGCAGCGTGTTCGCCCGCGGGATCCGGATCATCGGCTCGTACATCGCGCAGCATCCGCTCCCCTTCGGCATCGCCGTGGGCGGCGCGGCCGTATACGCGGCGGCGACCGTTGGCGGCACGATCGTGCTCGGCCGCGTCGTGGACGAGGTGGTGGTCCCGGGGCTCGACGGAGAGGTCTCTGCCGGCACGATCGCCCTCGGGGCGCTCGCCATCGTGGCCGTCGGGCTCGTGCGGGCGGGGGGCATCGTGACGCGTAGGTACTTCGCGGGCATGACCGGCGCCCGCATGCAGGCGAGCCTTCGCACGCGCGTGATCCAGCGGTACGGGGAGCTGCCCCTGGCCTACCACCGCGCGCATCCGACCGGGGAGCTGCTCGCGCACGCCCAGGCCGACATCGACGCGGCGACCGACGTGATCCATCCGCTGCCCTACTCGACCGCGGTGATCCTGCTGATCGTCTTCGCCGCGGTGGCTCTCGTCGTGACCGATCCGTTCCTGGCCCTGATCGGCTGCTCGATCCTGCCCATGCTCGCGCTCTTCAACAAGGTCTACGTGGCGAGGGTCGAGCGGCCGCTCTCGCGCGCGCAGGAGCGGATCGGGGACCTATCGGCGGTAGCCCACGAGAGCATCGACGGTGCGCTCGTCGTGAAGACCCTGGGGCGGGAGGCCGCCGAGGTCGCCAGGTTCGCCGAGCGGGCCGATGCCATCCGCGACGAGCGCATGGCCGCCGGCCGACTTCGGGCCACCTTCGAGCCGGTCTTCTCGGCCGTGCCGAACCTGGCCGTGATCGTCCTGCTCCTGGTCGGATCGTGGCGGGTCTCGACCGGGGCGATCACGACCGGCGACCTGGTTCAGTTCGTGAGCCTGTTCCTGATCCTGGCCTTCCCGCTGCGGGTGATCGGGTTCGCGCTGTCTGACCTCCCCAGGGCCGTGGTCGGCCACGAGCGGTTGGAGGAGGTCTTCGAGGAGCCGCTCACGATGGCGCCCGCGGTCGAGGCCCTCGGGCTCCCCGACGGGCCGCTCGGCGTCTCGGTGCGCTCGGTCTCGTACTCGAACGGGCCGCACCCGGTGCTCCGCGACCTCTCGCTCGAGGTGGCTCCGAACGAGACCGTGGCGATCGTCGGCCCCACCGGGTCGGGCAAGAGCACCCTCACCGAGCTCCTGGTCCGCCTGGCCGATCCCGACCTCGGGTCCGTGCGGATCGGAGGCGTGGACCTGCGGCACGTAGACGCGACCCGGCTGCGAGAGGACGTAGCCGTCGTGTTCCAGGACAGCTTCCTGTTCGCCTCCTCGATCCGCGAGAACATCGAGCTCGAGACCGAGGCGAGCGACCGCGACGTGAGCCGGGCCGCCCGGCTCGCGCAGGCGGACGCCTTCATCCGAGCCCTGCCGGCCGGCTACGACACCGTCGTGGGCGAGCGTGGGTTGACGCTCTCCGGCGGGCAGCGCCAGCGTGTGGCGCTCGCGCGGGCGCTCGTGCGGCTCCCCAGGGTGCTGATCCTGGACGACGCGACCTCCTCGGTGGACCCCACCATCGAGGCCGCGATCCTCGACGGTCTGCGCCGCGAGGTGGCCGCCACCCTGATCATCGTGGCTTACCGGGTCTCGACGATCGCGCTCGCCGACCGGGTGCTACTGCTGGACGGGGGGCGGATCGTGGCCGAGGGGCGGCACGAGGATCTTCTGGCCTCGCATCCCGCCTATGCGGCCATAGTCCGGGCCGACGAGCGAGGTGCGGCGTGACCCCGCCGCACCGCTCGGAGGAAGCGTTGGCGCTCGCTCGGGCGGAGGAGGTCGCTCCACCGTCCACGCTCGACGGCGGCCCGCCGACGGAGCCGCCGCGCGCCGAGGAGCGGTCGGTGCGGGTCGAGGGCGCCTGGCACGTCCTGCGCCGGGGGCTCCGCGAGAGCCCCGAGCTACGCGCCGGCCTCGGCTTCACCGTGATCCTGGCTCTGGCGAACGCGATCGGCAGGCTCATCCTGCCGGTCCTGATCGGGTTCACGCTGGACAGAGGTCTCCTCGGACCCGAGGGGTTCCGGCCGGGCCTGGTGGCGTCGGCCTGCGCGGTCGCGGCCATCGTGGTGGCGGGGGTCTACGTGGCGGGACGGGCCGCATACATCCGTCTCGTGCGGGCGAGCGAGACCGCCCTGCGGAACCTGCGTGTGCGGGCGTTCGCGCACATCCACGATCTATCGATCGCCGAGCAGACCGCCGAGAAGCGTGGTGCGTTCGTGGCGCGCGTGACCGCAGACGTGGACATCCTCGGACAGTTCATGGAATGGGGCGCGATCTCGTGGATCACAAGCGGGATCCTCATGGCCGGGACGGCCGTATTGATGTTCGTCTACTCGTGGCAGCTCGCGCTGCTGACGCTGGTGATCGTCGCCCCGATCGCGTTCGTGATGCGCGTGCTCCAACGCGGGATGCTCGCGGCGTACGAGCGGGTTCGGGCCAGGATCGGTGAGACGCTGTCGGCGGTCTCCGAGAGCGTGATGGGTGCCGCGGTGATCCGGGCCTACGGGCTCGATCGGCGGGTCGAGGTCCGGCTCGGGGGGGCGATCAGGCGCCAGTACGAGGCCCAGATGAACGCCAACCGGTACCAGGCCACGATCTTCCCGATCGGTGACCTGTTCGGAGCGGTGGCGACCGCGGCGGTGGTTGCCGTCGGTGTGACGTTCGGCGCCGACTCCGGCCTCACGGTGGGCGGCCTGGTGGCGTTCCTGTTCCTGGTGGCGATGTTCGTCGATCCGCTCTCCGAGCTGTCGGAGACGTTCGACATGACGCAGTCGGCGATCGCGGGCTGGCGCAAGGTCCTCGGGGTGCTCGACCTGCCCGTCGAGCTCGTCGAGCCCGATCCCGGCCGCTCGGTCTCTGCAGGTCCGCTCTCCATCAGGGCCGAGGGCGTGGAGTTCGCCTACCGGGACGGCGGCGGTCCGGTCCTTCGGGGCATCGACGTCGAGGTTCCCGCGGGGGGGCACGTGGCGATCGTCGGGGAGACGGGATGCGGCAAGACGACGTTCGCGAAGCTCCTGTGTCGCCTCGCCGATCCCTCGTCGGGACGGATCGTCCTGGGTGAGGTGGACCTGCGGGAGATCTCGCGCGAGGCGCGCCGCCGGGCGGTGCTGATGGTGCCCCAGGACGGGTTCCTGTTCGACACGACGATCCGCGAGAACGTGCGCTTCGGACGAGCCGGCGCCGAGGACCGGGACGTCGAGGCGGCGTTCGCCTCCTTGGACCTCGACGGGTGGCTCGGCGGCCTCCCGGAGGGCCTCGACACGAACGCGGGCGAGCGCGGCGAAGCCCTTTCGGTGGGCGAGCGCCAGCTGGTCGCCCTTGCCCGGGCGCAGCTGGCGTCCCCTGAGTGCCTGATCCTGGACGAGGCGACGAGCGCCGTGGACCCCCAGACCGAGCGGATCATCGCGGAGGCGCTCGGCCGGCTCTCGCGCGGCCGCACGACGCTCTCGATCGCACACCGGCTCTCGACCGCCGAGTCGGCCGACTCCGTGCTCGTGTTCGACCGGGGCAAGATCGTTGAGCGCGGTGCCCACTCCGAGCTGATCGAACGCGGCGGGGTCTACGCGGCCCTGTACCGGAGCTGGCTCGGGGAGGTCGCCGAGCAGGTCGCGTCGTGAGGCCCGCTCGGCCTACAGGACGTTGACGAGCTCGGAGAGCAGGAGCAGGGTCTCGGCCTCACGCTCCTCGTCGACGGTGTACGGGCCGACCCAGACCTCCCGCTGCCAGTAAGTGTAGATCTGCTCCGCGGACCAGTGGCGCTCGAGGGCGCCCCGGTACCCGCGCACGATCTCGCTGCCCCCCCACAGGGCCCAAGGGTTCACGAGGAACCCGCCGCGCTGCTCGTCCTGGGAAAGCCACAGCGCGCCCATCGGTCCCCACAGTCCGTCGTCCTGTCTCCCGCTCACGACGATGTAGCGGACCCGGCCCTCGGTCTCGAGCTCCGGCGCGCTCGGCGTCTCGGCCAGCGCGAACGCGGAGGTGAGGTCGATCCGAACGGTATCGGCTGTCATGCTTCGGCTCCTCCCGCGACGGCGGAGTGCGAACGACCTCAACGATATCCCCCGGCTCATCTGGGATATATCGGGCCTTGGTCTTAGTGCCTTGAGCGTGGACACCCGGCCTTCGGTCCCTCGGGCGCCTGCAGCGGCCCGGTGGCCGAAGCCTCGCAACAGCGCCCTCCGCTAGGATGCCTGCTGCCGAGAGGAGTCGCACAGTGCAACGATCGACGCTCGACGTCGGCTCGGCCCTGCGGAAGGTGCGTGAGGGCCGGGAACTGACGCTCGAGGAGGCGGCGCGCGACACGCGCGTTCGCCGGGAGTTCTTGGAGGCGCTCGAGGCCGAGGAGTTCGATCGGCTCCTGGGCGACGTCCACGTGCGTGGGTGCCTCCGCACGTACGCGACGTACCTCGGTCTGTCGCCGGACAAGGTGGTCGCGGCCTACGAGAGCGACCACGCCCCCGAGCCGTCCCCTTCCACCATGACCCCGCCGCCCGGACGCGTCGAGCCCGTGCTCGGCGGGCGTCGCCGGCGCGATGACCACCGGCTGCTCATCCTGATCGCAGCCACCGTGTTGGTGCTCGCGGGAGCATTCGGCGTGCTGTCGGCCCGGCGCCCGGCACCGGAGCCAGCCGACCTCGCGGCCGAGGCGAGCGCCGTCGAACCCGAGGCAGGGGTCGACCGCGAAGTCACCGTCGCGGTCGTTGCGCGCCGGCCGGTCGACGTGACGATCGTGGCCGATGAGGGTGAGCCGCAGCTGTTCTCGCTCGAGTCGGACGAGGGGCGGTCGTTCGAAGCCGACACGACGATCACCCTGACGCTGTCCGAGGGCTCGAGCGCCCGCGTGACCGTTGACGGCCTCGACTTCGGCTACCCGGGCGAGCCGGGCGTACCGTGGGAGCACACGTTCGGTCACCAGGACGAACCCGCACCCTCCCCTGGGGGGTAGCGGCCGATGCGTGCCGAGATCGTGGCCGTGGGCACCGAGCTGCTGCTTGGGCAGATCGCGAACACGAACGCCCAGTGGATCTCCGAGCAGCTGGCGACGATGGGTGTCGACGTGCTGCGCCACCAGGCGGTCGGCGACAACCACGAGCGGGTCGTCGAGGCGATCGTGCTCGCGGCGTCTCGGAGCGATGTGGTGATCATCAGCGGCGGTCTCGGGCCCACTCAGGACGACCTGACGCGGCCGGCGCTCGCCCACGCGGCCGGCGCGCGGCTGGTCCGCGTTCCCCAGATAGAGCAGGCGCTCCGCGAACGCTTCCGCATGCTCGGGCGCCCGATGTCTGACTCCAACCTCGCCCAGGCCGATGTACCCGAAGGGGGCCGTTTCATCGCGCCCGAACGCGGGACGGCGCCGGGCCTGGTCGTTCGGATCGAAGGGGCGACCGTGTACGCGCTCCCGGGCGTACCGATCGAGATGCGGGAGATGATGCAGGGCACCGTTCTCCCCGAGGTCGGCGCGCTCGCCGGCCCGTCGTCGCTCGTCTCGCGCACGCTTCGCTGTTACGGGCTGGCCGAGTCGCTGATCTCGGAACTGCTGGACGACCTGTACCGGCGCTCGAGCAACCCCACGGTCGCCTATCTCGCCGGCGGGGGAGAGGTGCACGTCCGGCTCACCGCGAAGGCCGAGACCGCCGCGGAGGGGCAGTCACTGCTCGACCCGCTCGAAGCGCAGGTGCGCGAGCGCTTGGGCGACCACGTCTACGGCACCGGGGAGGTTCCGCTCGAGGGGGTCGTCCTTAGGCTCCTCGCCGACCGCGGCATGCGGCTCGCCGCGGCCGAGTCGCTCACCGGGGGTGGGTTCGGCGCCCGGATGACCGCCGTCCCCGGCGCCTCCGAGGTGTTCCTGGGCTCCGCCGTGACCTACACGGTCGAGTCGAAGCGCTCGCTCCTCGGCGTCAGCGCGGAGACGCTCGACGGCCCGGGACCGGTCAGCCGCGAGTGCGCCCTGGAGATGGCCGCTGGTGCGAGACGGCTGTTCGGCGCCGATGTCGCGGCGGCGATCACGGGCGCGGCTGGTCCCGAGACCCACGGCGGAGCGGAGCCGGGCCAGGTGTGGGTCGCGCTCGACGCCGGGGACGTGCTTCACGCCCTCGGGTTCCGCTGGCCGGGGGATCGGGAACTGGTCCGACGTTTCGCCGAGCAAGCCGCACTCGACCTCGTGCGGCGGCACGCTCTCGGGCTGCCGCTCCCGGAGTGATGGCGCGCGACCGGGCGTCCCGGCCCGAGGCGAAGCCGCTGCGGCTCTTCGTCGCGGCCGACGTGCCCGAGCGGGTGCAGGTGGCGGTGCGCGACTCGATAGAACCCCTCCGGGAGCGTTTCCCGAAGGCCCGCTGGGTCCCGACGCCGAACCAGCACGTCACCCTGAAGTTCCTCGGACCCACCTGGCCGCGGCTCGTCGAGTGGGTGACCCGTGTGGTCGGCAACGTCGCCACGGTTCATGAGCCGTTCGAGACGCATGTCGGCTCGCTCAGCGCGTTCCCGACGGAGCGGCGGGCCCGCGTGCTATGGGCCGAGCTCGATGATCCCGCGGGACGGTTCGCGCGGATCGCGGCCTCGCTCGAGGACGCACTCGCGGAGGAATTCCCCCGGGAGAAGCGGGCGTTCACGCCGCATCTCACCGTCGCCCGGTTCGAGCCACCGGTCGACGTCGGAGAGCTGCTCGAGGACGCCGGCGTGGGCAGCGACCGCTTCCCGGTGGACCGGATCGTGCTCTACCGGAGCACGATCCGACGCCCGGCCCCGATCTACGAGGCGCTCGAGACCTTTCCGCTGGCCGGTCCTTGACCTCGAACACCTGTTCGAGTACCGTCCCGACGGGTTGCAGGTCGGTAACTACAGGGGTGTAATCCATGTCAGTGCCTCGCGGTAGCGTTCGCCCGGACGTCGGGGAGGAGCTCACGCGGGCGGTGGCTCGGTGGGCGAGGGGACAGGAGGCTTCGCGGATGGACCGGGACAAGATGCTGGAGGTCACGCTCACCCAGATCGAGAAGCAGTTCGGCAAGGGCGCGGTGATGAAGCTCGGCGAGCACCCGATGGGTGCCGGGATCGGCGTGATCCCCACGGGCTCGCTCGCGCTCGACATCGCGCTCGGCGTGGGCGGGATCCCGCGGGGTCGCATCGTCGAGGTCTTCGGGCCCGAGGGCTCGGGCAAGACGACGGTCTGCCTCCACATCATCGCCGAGGCCCAGCGCCACGGCGGCATCGCCGCGTTCATCGACGCCGAGCACGCGCTCGACCCCACCTACGCGCAGCGCCTCGGGCTCAACATCGACGAGCTCCTGGTGTCCCAGCCGGACTCGGGCGAGCAGGCGCTCGAGATCGCCGACATGCTCGTGCGCTCGGGTGCGCTCGACGTCGTCGTGATCGACTCGGTCGCCGCGCTCGTGCCCCGCGCCGAGATAGAGGGCGAGATGGGCGACACTCACGTCGGCCTGCAGGCACGGCTGATGTCCCAGGCGATGCGCAAGCTCGCCGGCACGCTCTCGCGGTTCGACACCACGGCGATCTTCATCAACCAGCTACGCGAGAAGATCGGCGTGATGTTCGGATCACCCGAGACCACCCCGGGCGGGCGCGCGCTGAAGTTCTACTCGTCGATCCGGCTGGACGTCCGCAAGATCGAGAACCTGAAGGACGGTACCGACGTGGTCGGCTCGCGCACCCGGGTCAAGGTCGTGAAGAACAAGGTGGCGCCGCCCTTCCGCCAGTGCGAGTTCGACATCATGTATGGCGTCGGCATATCCAAGGAGGGGAGCCTCCTCGATGTCGGTGTCGACCTGGAGATCGTCAAGAAGTCCGGCGCCTGGTTCACCTACGAGGGTGAGCAGCTCGGTCAGGGCCGCGAGAACGCGCGCCAGTTCCTGGTCGAGCACCAAGACGTCGCGCAGGACATCGAGCGCAAGGTGCGCGAGGGCGTGGGCCTGACCGCGTTCGGCGAGGAGGGCGACGAGACCCCGATCGAGGTCGTGCCGGATCTCGTCGTGACCGGCGAGCCGGAACCGACGAAGGCCAAAGAGCGTGAGACGACCGGGGCTCCGGCCGGCTAGGGGAAGGGTTGGCCGGGCCCCGGCGTTCTCGCGAGCCGAAGCAACCCCTCGGCTGCCACGACCGCGCGCTCCTGCTCCTCGCGGTGCGAGCGCGTTCCCGTCACGAGCTCTCATCCAGGCTGCTCCGCGCGGGGTTCGAGGCCGAGGAGGTAGAGGCCGAGCTCATCCGCCTCGAAGAGGTCGGGTTGGTCGACGACCGTGCCTTCGCCCACGAGCTGGCGGAGCATCAGCTGAAGGTCAAGCGGAGCGGCCGAAGGGCCGTGGCCTCAGCCCTTGCCGCCAAGGGCGTCGCGAGAGGGACGATCGAGCAGGCCCTGGCGGAGCTGGGCGGCAACGAGGACGAGGGGGACAGGGCGCTCGCGCTGGCTTCGGACCAGGCCCGACGGCTCACGAGGGTGGCCCCTGAGGTGGCTTTCGGCAGGCTCGTCTCGTTCCTGGCCCGGCGAGGGTACGACGGGGGGACCGCTCGAGGGGCCGCCCGCGCTGCGCTGAAGGTCGAGGACCACGACGACTGAGGGCTCGCCGAGAACGCACCCTTGCCTCAGCGCCCGAGGGGCCGTACGCTGGGGCGCACGAGGTTCATCCTGTTCCGCCAACTGTTCACCCGTGCCTGAATTGACCAGACGACCGTCTCAGGAAGCACATCGCATCGGAGGCCGCGAGGGGCCGTAGGCCCCCGGCGTCGTCTTCGACCACCCGCCGGACGCACGGCCGAGCAGGGGCCACAGGGCCTCGGTTCGGCCGTTCCCTTTCCCGAAGGCAGGTGTGAGCGATGGAAGCGGTGGTAGGGGTCGTGGCGCTGGTCGCCGGGGTGGCGATCGGGTTCGTGGTCCGGATGTCCGTTGCGCGCAACCAGGCTCAGAGCGCCGAGTCCCGCGCCCAGAAGGTCGTCTTAGAGGCCGAGCGCGAGGCCGAGCGCCTCACGCGCGAGGCGCTCGCCGGGGTGAAGGACGAGGTAGGGGCGCTCCGACGCGAGACCGAGGAAGAGCTGCGCTCGCGGCGTGAGGAGGTCAAGCGTCAGGAGGAGCGTCTCACGCAGAAGGAGCGCTCGGTCGACGCCAAGCTCGACGAGAACGAGAGGCGCTCCGAGGAGCTGAACGACCGCGACGAGAAGCTGAAGCTCGTGCGACAACAGCTCGAGCAGGCTGCGACCCAGCATCGTGCTGCGCTGGAGAAGATCGCTCAGATGACCGCGCAGGAGGCCCGCGAGGCGCTCCGGGGACAGGTCGTCGACGAGGCCAAGCGCGAGGCGATGTCTACCGTGCGCGAGATCGAGCAGCGCGCTCGGGAGGAGGGCGAGGAGCGCGCCCGCAAGATCGTGACGATCGCTATCCAGCGCGTCGCCTCCGAGCAGACGAGCGAGTCGACGCTGAGCGTCTTCTCCCTGCCGAGCGAGGACATGAAGGGGCGGATCATCGGCCGCGAGGGCCGGAACATCCGCGCCTTCGAGGCGACCACCGGCGTGAACCTCATCATCGACGACACGCCGGAGGCGGTCGTGCTGTCGAGCTTCGATCCGGTGCGGCGCGAAACCGCGCGGATGACACTCGAGAAGCTGGTGCAGGACGGCCGTATCCACCCGGCTCGCATCGAGGAGACCTACGAGCGGTCGCAGAAGGAGATCGAGGAGCGGATCAAGCGGGCGGGGGAAGAAGCGGTGATCGACGTCGGGATAACCGACCTGCACCCCGAGATGATCCGGCTCCTGGGGCGGCTGCAGTTCCGTACGTCGTACGGGCAGAACGTCTTGAAGCACCTTGTCGAGTCCTCTCACATCGCGGCGGCGATCGCCGCCGAGCTCGGCATCGACCCGACGGTTCCCAAGCGCGGCGCACTGCTCCACGACATCGGGAAGGCCGTGACCCACGAGATCGAGGGCTCGCACGCGATCATCGGCGCCGAGATCGCCCGGCGGATGAAGGAGTCGCCCGAGGTCGTCCACTGCATCGAGTCCCATCACGGGGAGGTCGAGCAGCGCACGATCGACGCCGTGATCGCGCAGATAGCCGATGGCATCTCGGGTGGACGACCTGGAGCCAGGCGCGAGTCGCTCGAGACGTACGTGAAGCGCCTGGAGCGCCTCGAGGAGATCTGCACGGGCTACGCGGGTGTCGAGAAGGTATACGCGATGCAGGCTGGCCGCGAGGTGCGCGTGATGGTCAAGCCCGAGGACATCGACGACCTGACCGCCCAGGTCATGGCACGCGACATCGCCAAGCAGGTCGAGGAGGAGCTCCAGTACCCGGGCCAGATCAAGATCACGGTCGTGCGAGAGACGCGCTCGGTCGAGTACGCGAAGTGACTGCACCGCGGTGTTCGGGGGCGCGGTGAGCGGTAGCCTGGGCGCATGAGCGACCGCAGGTACCTGCTGCGCACCTTCGGGTGCCAGATGAACGAGCACGACAGCGAGCGGATCGCCGGCCTGCTCACCTCCG